>MDSW01071678.1_pt1 | contig 26840 bp, 19 predicted proteins | sample 811171 | NCBI WGS metagenome assembly MDSW01 (sample SAMN05326641, study PRJNA326480) | marine metagenome | isolation source: seawater | place: Atlantic Ocean: North West | collected 2012 | reverse complement strand
CGCTCGTCGTCGTCGTACGACGCCGAGAAAGCGCCGGAGCGACTCCGACGCGAGGGGAGGGGGGGGCGGGGGGCGGGGGGCGCGTCGAAGCTTCTCTCCCGGCGGGGCCTCGGAGCGATCAGGTCGGGGTCCGCGCCGCGCTCGGCGCCGCACCGGAAACACGCGACGCGGCGCGCGAAGTTATCCGCGCCGCACGACGCGCAGTCCCAGTCGTTCTGGCCCGTGTCGTTGCGCGTGGAGGGGTCGAACGCGAACGCAGCGGAGGAGGCTGCGCCGGGGGCGTCGCGGCGAGGCGACTCGAACGCGCCGCCGCGGACCTCGAACGGGGCGTACGCGTCGCGCTCGTCGCGTCGCCCGCGGCCGCCGCGGCCGCCGCGGCCGCCGCCGCGCGAGCCCCGGGCGCCTCGGCCGCCGCGGCCGCCTCTCGGCGCGCGCGAGTACTCGGACGAAGACGCGCGGGGAAACCCGTCGTCGACGTAATCGTCGTCGCGGAGGACCCGACCGCGCCCCCGCGCCCGGTCGTCGCGGGACGCGCCGCGGCGGTCGTCGCGGGATAAGCCGCGGCGGTCGTCGCGGTCGCGCCGGGGGGGTGGGCGCCGCGGCGCGTCCTCGCGGGCGAAGCGCGGGTCCGACTCGTACTCGTCCCCGAACCGGGGCGCCCCACCGCCGCCGCCGCCTTTCGTCGCGCCTTTTCCCATGCGCCACGACGACCCCGCGGCGACGACCGAACGCGCGCGGGGGGGGCGCCATGCGAGGAGAGGGACGAGGGCGCGCACCGAAGCGACGCGACGCGGCGCGCCCAGAGCGACGAGTCGGCGAACCGCGAGCATCGCGGCGAACGCGAAGGTCGCGGCGCGAGCGCCGGAGTGAACGAACCCGAGGGGCGTTTTCGTCGGTTCCGAGCGGGCCCGCCGCCCCCCGGGGGCGGACGATTCTCGGCGCGGCCTCGCAACTGGCGTCATCTTGATGTCTTATCCACGTTCGTCGCGGTCCTCGCCCGCGCACACATCCGCGGGCACGCGGCGTTCGAGACGCGATCGTCGCGCGTGATGTTCGCGATGCACGCGACGATGCCATCGACGGCGGCGGGAACGCTCGCGGCGTCTCGAGCGTCGGTCCATGGGGCGCGCCGTGAATCGTCGTCGTCGTCGTCGTCGTCGTGCACGCTCGGTGCCCACATCCGTCGTCGGGGTCGCGCGTCGGTTCCGGCGCCTTCTCGACGCTCGGGAGGCCTCCGCCTCGCGGCCGCGGTCGACGCCGCGCCGAGCGACGAACCCCCGCCGCCTCCACCGTCCGACGTTGCGGACCAGACCGCCCCCGCGACCCCCGCCCAGCGCGCGGTCGCGGCGTTCGTCTCCTCGCGAGCGATCGACCCGGTGACCGTCGCCTCGCCCTCGGCGCGCAATCGCTACCTCCCCGTCTCTCCCGGGTTCTCCCTCCCCCTCCCCCCCGACCCCGTGCGTTTCCCGCGCGCGCCGCTGGACATCAAGCTCGCGGTGTTGCTCCTGAGGAGCACGTACGAGTGCGTGGACGGGATGGACGTCATGCCGATGGACCAGTTCCAGATTAAATTTTGGAAGGCGCGTCAGGCGGAGTGGGAACCGTACCGAGCGCAGTACGCGCCGCTGACGATCGAGCAGGGCAAACTCCAGGACCCGCTGTACTTCGACTTCATCTCCTTCGTCCAGGCCGAGGTCATCGCGAGGGAGATTCCCAAGTCGGCGTCGGTCTTCGAGGAGCGCTCGGGCGCGGAGGGAACGGTGCGCGTCGTCCGCCGAGACGCGACGCTCGCGGACAACAAACTCTTACCCGCCGTCCTGGCGCAGAGGGCGGGGGATCTGGTCTACGCGCGCATGCGCTACGGGTTCGAGGACGCGCAGTTCGCGGGGGTGTTACCGCCGTACGACGAGCGAGCGAGCGAGGAGGGCGAGACGGCGGAGGGGCGGATTCCGTACGTCGTCCGGGGGATGCGTTCCATCGCCGACGCGCTCGCCGGGAAGGGGTACGCGCTCAAGGCGAGCGTGAGTAGCGACGCCGGCGAGGAGCCCGGCTCGGCGACGCGCGTTCGCGTCGCGCTGGAAGGCCCGGCGAACCTGTGGGGCGCGCAGGCCCTGGCCGCGCGGGGGGTCAGCCCGCCGAACGAGTACGCCGGGTTCGCGCTCACGGCGTTCTGTCGCGCGTGCGGGGTGAGGAGCAGCTACCAGGCTAAGTCCTCGGACGTCGCCACCGAGCTCGAGTTCGAACTCGGCGAGTGAAAAGGACGACGGGTCGTGCGGGTGTCCGTAGGCGGATACTGATGATACGGGCACTTGTGTGCGTAGTCCGCGATGGAACGGCGTTCGTTCGTTCATTTGTCGCGTTCGTCCTAACCACGTCGACGTCGAGCGCGCCCTGCCTCACCCCGCCATCTCGACGTCGTCGCCTTTCTTGCTCTTCTTCTTCGGGCTCTTCGGACTCTTCGGACTCTTCGCCCGCTTCCCTCCCCCGTTCTCGGACGCGCTCTTCCGCCCCTCGCGCTCGCTCGCCATCTCCCGAAGCGTCTCGTCGCTCGTTTGGGTTCGGTTTCGCGCGTCGCCCGCCTCGCGGTCTCCCTTCTTTCGCGCCGGGAGCGTCCCGAACCCCTCGAACGCGTACTCGTCCTCGGTGTCCGAACTCTCCTCGCTCGAACTCGAACTCGAACTCGAACTCGTCTCCTCCCCCGCGCTCTCCTCGCCCCGCCTCGGCTGCGCGTCCGCGACCGCGGCGAGGTCCGGTCGACGCTCCCTCAACTTCGCGAGCCACTGTGCGGACATCTTCGGGCGTCCCCGCTTGGTCATCCGCCACACCTTCGCGAATCGCGCCGAGCCGACGACGTTTTGCGTCACCGCGACGGTGTGCTCGAGGTTCAGCACCGCGTGCCACCACCCGTCCGGGACGTACATGATCTCCCCCGGGTTCTGCACCGCGTCCAGAGGCCGGTGGTGCGGCCAATCGCTCGAGCGCGTGCGCGGGTACATCTTCTTGAACCACGTCACGCTCTCGCCGTCCAGGCCGATGCCCTTGGGTTTGAGGTGCGGCTTCTTCAGCGTCGGGCTCGGCGGAAACAAGCACCAGCGTTTCCTTCCCGAGATCAACGCGTTCCACGCGCTCGTCGCGAGCGGGTCCACGTGCACGGAACTCCCCGACCTCGGCGGCCCGATGACGACCCAGCGGTACGGCGGCCTGCGCTTCTCGCCGACGATCCCGAAGAGATCCTCGCGGAAATACTCCGGGACGGCGTAGTCGCGCAGGAGCGGCTTGGAGCCCTCCTTGTCCCCGAACGAGCCGTCGAAGATGTACAGCGGCGAGTCGTCGCGCATGTGCTCAGGGTCGTTGACGTAGTGGTGGATGTGCGAAAACTTGAGCCGCACCGCGTACCCGTCGTCGTCGCTGCCCACCTTGAACTTGTGGTCGCGGAAGCGCTCGAGGAAATGGTCGTACGTCCACGAGGCGGTCGCCCGCCAGCCGTCCATGGCGTCGGTGATTATGCACGGCAGGCGCGGCTTCTCGAACCGCTCGCGGAACTGCTCGAACGTCACCTCCTTCGCGCTGATCCGCGGGACGTCGTCGCCGAGGTTCGACACGGATAAAACCTCGGGGTCGTCCGCGAAGCCGTGCTTGCGCCACTCCCCGCCGGAAACGGAGAGCTCCGAGCGCGTCGCGCGCTTCGCCGCGCGGATGCGCTTCTCCATGCGCTCCACGGGGGAGAGCGAGGCGTGCTTGCGAGGGCTCGCGCCTGAGGAAGGAGCCTTGGCGTCGTCGTCGTGATCGTCGTCGCGTCCGCGCGACTTCTTCTTGTCGTACTTTCCGCGGTGTTTCGCCTTGGCCGCGTCCGCGGCGGAGCGCTCCGGGGGGATCGCGCTACGCGTCGCGCCGGCACCACCGCCTGACGGCGTTTTGACGGCACCGGCGGTGTCGGACGAACCGTCCTGGCGCGTCGCGACGTCCATCGCCGCGGCGGTCATCGGGGTGAACGAGACGAGGCGAACGCGATGGAGCGGAGGATCCGGTTCGCGCGCCGAAGACGATACGGCCCGCGCGCGCGGCGCGGCGCCCGCAGCAGATCTGGCGGCGGCGACGAAGAATCCGCCGACCTCCTTCGCCCGGCGACGACCGCCGCCCGGAGAGTACTGGTACCCGCGTGTGCGGAATTCAGACACAGCTGTGACGAATCTTCAAAGTTGGCACCCTCCTCTTCTCGGACCCCGTCGCGTCAGTCGCGTCAGATTCTCTCGCGGCGCGCTCGACTCCGCCGATGCCTCCCAAGAAGCGCAATGCCGGCGGCCGCGGCTCCCGCGGCTCGCCCGCGAAGGGGCCGACCGTCGCGAGCTGCCTCGCCACGCTCGGCGTGGACGACCCGAAGGCTGCGTTCTCGGACGCGCCGAATCTCGACGAGCAATTTAAGATCGTGAAGCGCTTTTACCACAAAGCCGTGCTGCGCGAGCACCCCGACAAGGGCGGCGACCGCGAGATGTTCGAGGAGATCCAGAAAGCGTTCGAGACGCTCAAGGCGACGTACCAGTCGCGCGCCGTGAGCTCCTTCCTCGAGCACGCGTCCACCGCCGCGGCGTTCGTGTTCGCGGAATCCACGCGCCCGAAGACGACGCCCTCGTGGGAGTTCTACAAGGCCGCCGCCGAGGAGGAGATGCCGCCGTACCGCGTCGAGCGCGCGAAGACCGGCCGCGGCCACTGCGAGATGTCCAAGCCCAAAGTGAAGACGCACAGGTGCCCCCACGTCGCCGACGCGTTCCTCATCCCGAAGGACCACGTGCGCGTGGGCTCGCTCGACTTGCAGTCCGGAAAGTACAGCCGCTGGGTGCACCTCGAGTGCTGGCGCGTCCCCGTCAAGGTGCAGCAGGGCCTCCCGGACGATCTCCAAGACAAAGACGCCGTGGCCGCCGCGCTGAGGTCCATGAACGAGATTCTGTTCGAAGGGTTCGGGGACCTCGACGACAAGGCGAGGGAGGACATCGTCGCGCACTGCGCCGACGCGACGAAATGGGCCAGGGGCAGGGGCAGGCCCAAAGGGTCGAAGAACATCAAACCGGCCGCCGGAAAGACTGCCGCCGCCGCCGCTGCGACGAAACCCGCCGCGCGCTTGGCGTCGACGGTGCCCCCGGATGCCGCGCACGAGGTCATCACGCTGCTCTCCGACGACGAGGAAGATGAGGGAGAGGCGAAGAGCGCGGCGGCGGCGGCCAAGAGAAAGGCGCCACCGACGAAGGCGAAGCCGTCGAAGAGGCCTAAGGCCGAGGCGAAGGCGGTCGCAGTCCCGGCCCCCGCCGAGAAGAAGGCGTCTTCCTTCCGCGCGCTCGTCGCCCAGCCGGCGAACAAACCCAAGGCGGCGCTGACGATTCCCCGCCCCGGCGTGGGTCTCGCCGTGGCCGGGTCGCTCGCGGGCAAGACGGTTGTCCTCACGGGCATCTTCCCTGAGCTCGGCGGCGGCGCGGGCCTCGACCTCGGCAAGGCCCGCGCGCGCGCGATGGTGGAGTCCTTCGGCGGGCGCGTCACGGGGTCCGTCTCCGGGCGCACGGACTTCGTCCTTGTTGGGAAAGAGCCGGGGATGAAGAAAGTGAGCGAGGGGCGGAGTCAGCCGCGTTGTGCCCTCGTGAACCTCCAGCAGATGTGCGGCGTCTTGAACTCGGGGGGCGCCTTGCCCGCGGGCGATTCCGAGGAGGCCAAGAGGCTCACCGCGGACGTTCACATCACGAGCTTCAGCGCGGGGTACGGGGCGAACGGTCTCGCGCTGAAGGCGTCGAGGGAAGAGCTGGCGTTCGCGGCGGGCGTGGGCCCGGGCGGGGTGAGGGTCGGCCAGGGGAAGAAAAAGAAAGCGCCGAAGCTCCTCCCGAACTACAAGTACGCATAGTCAGCGGGAACGGGCCGCGGCGACATTGAACGGCCGACCGACGGCGAGGGAACCGATGAAGACGACGCGCGACGCGCGAAACGAAAGGGAATTCTAAGAAAATGCGGGTGAGAACGAGACGACGTCGAAGACGAAGGCGACGGTACCAGTAGGAAATCGCGCGTCGGAGGAAGGCGGCGACGTCGAGAGAAGTTTTTGTTTCCGAGATTTTTACAGTAGACTACGTTCTTCTTTCCCCTCGTCTTCCCCAAAGCGCGTTCGCGCGCCTTCCTCGCCTCCGCATGCCGAGCGGGTTGGTCCTCATCTCGTCCGATGACGCGCCCACCGCGTGGCGACGCTTGCTCCTTCGTCCGGGTTCCTGCGGTGTCGTCAAGCGCGAGTCGCTTCGCGCGGGCGCGGACCGGGGGGAGCGCGAGCCAGCTGACCTCGAGGACGAGCGCCTCGCGCTCCTTTGCCTCTCGACGGACGAGCGCCTGGTCGTCGTGCGGATGTCGAAGCGCACGCCCGTCGCGATCCGGTCCGCCACGAGACGCGACGGGCGCGCCGCGACGCGCCTGACCCTCGAGGGCGTCGGCGACGCGGCGGCGGTTCCCCTCGAAGACTGCGTCGTGCGTCGTGCCCCCCCGAGCGCTCTACGTTCTCTCGTCCCCCCCCTGCGACCTCCACGCCGAGCCGTCGGGCGATGCCCCCCGTGCAGGCCCGATCTAAGCCCCACCTCCGCCCTCGCCGTCCCCTCAGGAGTTCGGGGGCGCAGACACGCCGTACGCGTACCGCCACTTCCGGTTCGACCGCGACTGGCGTCACGTCGTCTCTCTCGACCCGCCGGGGCAACCGCCGCGCGCCTCGCGCGCGACGCCGCGACGTTCCCTGCGTTTCACCCTCGTCCGCGAACACGACCCACCCGAGTCGTTTCACTATGTGACGTCAGGCGACGACGAGGGGACAGTCGACGTCTCCCCGACGAGGACGGCGACCCCGCCGCGTTCGGTCTCCACCGCTTGGCACTTCCTCGAGCTCGACGCGGGCGTTCCTAAGCTCGTTCGCATCGCCGCCGATCTCCGCTTACGCCGCGCCGCGGGCGAGGCGGACGCCTCCGTCGCGTTCTGGTTCGACGACCCGCGCCGGGTCTTCGCGATCGCGCTCGACGCGTTCGTGCGCGTGCACAGGGCGGGGTGCCGCGTGGACGTCCCCACCGACCAGTTCGCGGAGGTTCGCCCGGGCGACCGCCTCGAGCTCGTCGGGGAGTGGATCGAAATCGACCCGGCGAGTCGCGTCCGACGAAGCCTCGAGTGTTCGTCCGATCCCCGGTTCGCGATCCGAGACCCCGTCGCGAGCGTACGCGAGCCGCGAAGCGAAGACGATGGGCGCGTCGTGACGGCTCACGCGCCACGCCCACGCACGATGGTCGCGGCGCCGCAAGACGTGAGGCCGGTGACGCCCGAGGAGAGACCGAGATCGCCGCCGGGCGCGACGCCTCGGTCGAAAAAAAAAGACGAGGGCGCGTCGACGCCTCCCCCGACGCGGCGCGCGGAGTTCGACGCGGGAAGGTCCCTCGGGGAGTGTTACCGAAGGCTGAGACGGAGGCTCGGGCGGAGCGGCGACCCGGTCCGAGACGTCAACGAGCTGAAACGGAAACTGCTCGGGGGAAGGGCGTGACGCGACGGACCGAGACGCGCGCGAACGCGACGCGAACATTTTTTTTTGGTTTCGTGATGACGAGGGAGGACATTTTTTCCACATGGGATTCGACCTCGACCGGCCCGCGTTCCTCGTTCGTCCCGCCTACGCGCGCGCGTCTCGCCGCGCCCCGCCCCGTCGCCTCCGTCGCCCTCTCCCGCTAGCACGCGTAGCTTCTCGCGGCGCCCTCGGCGACGGCGGTGTCCGGGTCGACGCCGTGTTTGATATCGATTCCCGGGAACGTCTCCGCGAGCCGCGCGCGCACGGCGCGTAGCCTCGTGCTCCCCCCCACGAGCGCGACGTCGCGGATATCCTCCGGCGCCAGCTCCCCCGCGAGCCTCAGCGCCTCGTGCACCGGCGCCATGGCGCGCGCGAGCAGGTGCGCGCACGCCGACTCGAGGTCCGCGCGCGTCATCGTCACCGTCGTGTGCGCTTTGGCGCGGTGGCTCGAGCGCCGACTCGGATCCGCCACCTCCAGCGACGCCACCAGCCACGGCTCGCGCCGCGACGCGTACGCGTGCACGGCGACGGCGTCGGCGTCGGCGAGCGCTCGCTTCGCCGTCTCCATCGCCCGGAGCGCGGACTCGCGCGCCCCGTCGCCGTTTCCGATCCGCATCTGCCTTCGCGGGCTCGCGAGCTCGCGCTCGAGCCACTCCAGAAGCGCGCGGTCGAAATCCTCCCCGCCCAACCGGTCGTCGCCCGCGACCCCCATCACCATGAACGTCTTGGTCGCGCGCTCCAGGCGAAGCACCGCGACGTCCAGCGTCCCGCCGCCCAGATCGTACACCAGAACCGTTCGATCGCCCCTTCCCGCGTCCGCGTCCGGGTCCTCGTGGAGCCCGTACGCGATCGCCGCCGCCACGGGCTCCTCCATGAGCCGGACGACGCCGAACCCCGCGAGCTTCGCCGCCCGCACCGTCGCCGAGCGCCGAGCCGCGTCGAAGCCGACGGGGACGGAGACGGTGACCGCGCCGAAGGAGAAGCCGAGCGCCCGGCGCCACGAAGGGACGGCGGTGGACTCCGCGGCACGTTTTAAGTGTGAGAGAACGTGCGCGCCGACGTCCTCGGGGGAGACGGTCAGGTCGCGAATCGCGAACGCCGCGGGACGGGAGGAGCGCGCCGTCGCTGCTCCCGAGGAGAGCGACGCGCCGCCGTCGCCGTCGCTCCAGCGCCGCTTGGCTCGACGCGGACTCGGAGGCGGGGCGCGGCGGGAGGGGTCGAGCGCGACGACGGGGAAGGGAAGGTGCGCGGCCTCGCGCTGAACGATCGGGTCGTCGAACGCTCGGCCGATCAGACGCTTGGCGTCGTACACCGTGCGCTCCGGGGCGGCGGCGCGCAGAGCCGCCGCGGGCGCGCCGACGAGCACCGATCCGGGGGGCGCCGCCGAGGGGGCGGCGTCCGCGTCCGCGGGGAAGAAGTGCACGACCGAGGGCACGGTGGGGAGGCGGGGCGCGGGGTGCGCGTCGCCCGCGCGAGACGGGAGCGGCGCGCCGGCGGGGACGACCGTCGCGACCCCGCCCTCGCACGTCGCCGCGACGGAGTACGTCGTCCCGAGATCGATCCCGAGCGTCGCCTCGCTCGTCAGGCCGAACGCGCCGACCGCGACCGCGGCGACCACCACCGCGAGCGCGCCGAGCGCGCCGGGGGAGACGGGAGAGGACGTGGGCGCGCCGCGAGGGACGCGCGCGGGCGACGACTCGCCATCGGAGCCCATGGTCGACGCGCGGCGCGAGTGGGCGCCGGACGGGGGGGCGTGGCTAGTACGTACCCGCAGGCGAACTTCGGAGTGGCGCGATGAATCCGCCGGGAGGCCGCGGCGCGCGGCCGCGGCGCGCAAATGTCGTCGGCAGGCGGGATCCGCGCGCCCGCGCCGGAGCGCGGCCAGCTCATCACTTTTCGGCGCGCCGTGTCATGTCGGCGACGACCGCCCGCGCGGCGGCGAGCGCGTCGGCGCGCGGACGGCCTCTGCCGCACTTTCGCGCCTCCCTCACGCGCTCGCGCGCGCCTCTCGCGCCGAGACGCGCCCGCGCGTCCCCCGCCGCCCTCCTCCCTCGCGATGCGTTTCGGCGGACCATGGTGACTCGGCGGACCCACAGGACGACCGCGACGAAGGAGGGCCGCGAGTGCTGAGTCGAGGAGGCGAAGAAGTACAACGAGGCGCAGAGAGCCAGGTACGAGACGTCTCCGTTCGGCGGCGTGGACATCTGGTTCATCCTCGGCCTGTGCGTCTTCGTCGTCCCCTTCGGGGGACTCGCAGTCGGCATCGCCACGGGCGCCATCCACACCGGGTAAGTGAGAGCGGCGAGTGCAGACTGCCTGAGTGAGAAAATGACCTTCCGACGCGCTCTCGCCCCGGGCGCGGTCCGCACGTGACTCGCCGGCGCTAAAGTTCCATCTCCATCGGGACGCGCCGCGCGACGATACGCGAGCCCCGGGCGAACGCGCGCGACCGCGCGATAGCACGGCGGTCACCTTTTGATGATGATAGACTATGCGTACGCATACCGCACAACTTCGTCTCGCGAGAACTCGCCCACTGCTCGACTCATCACAAAATCTCAAACACCAACGGCGCGAGCGGCTTCGATTTCCTTCGTCCCCGCTCTCGCGCGCGCGCGCGCGTCGCGCGGTCCCGTCGCGATGGCATCGCCGGACGACTCCGCGGCGGCGACGCGCATGCGCCGTCGCGCGTTCCTGAACGAGGCGCGCAGGCTTCGCAAGCGCCAGAGCGGGATCACCCCGCGCCACGACACCATCCTCGGCGGGGTGTACGAGCTCGAGCCCAAGCCGGACTGGCGCACGGAGGCGCGCCTCGCCGCGCAGCTCGACCTCGACGCCGTCGCCGTCGCGACGTGGTTCCGGAACCGCCGCGTGCGCGACAAGCGCGTGAACGCGCGCGCGGTCGGCACCGTCATGTTCCTCGTCGCCTTCGTCGTCCTCGCCTGCGTGTACCTCTGGGAGCTGAACGGCCTCGAGGCGCTGATGCAGCGCCGGAGGGACACCGCGCCGCCGAACCGGCGCCACATGACAAAGTCGGGACTCCCCAGGCCGTACAAGACCAAGGCGCCGTTCGAGGAAAAGTACGCCAAGCCCAGGGACCCGCCGAGCGCGCAGCGACCCTCGGGGGGCGCGGGGGCGGGGACGGGGACGAAGGGCGGCGCGGGGACGGGGACGGTGCGAACGGGGACGGGGACGAAGAGCGCGGGGACGGGGACGAAGACGACGACGAGCGGGGGGTTCTTCTCGACGCAGGACCGCGCCGCGGGGACGGTTCGGCGGGGGACGCCGCCGCGGTGACGAACGGAGGCCGGCGCGAGGAAGGGGGGAGACTGAGGGGCGACGCGCCGGCGAGAGGGAAGAGGTTCCGTCTGGAAGCGCACACGTCGTGCACAACTTTGTCACACGTACGAGTATGCCTGTAGTCGAAATGTCTGTCGCTCATCGGTCGTCGTCGGGCGCTCGCGTCCCCGGGTCCCCGGCGGGCGCTGCCACTGAGCGCGCTTATCCAAACACTTCAACCTGCGCGGTTCGTTCGCCGACCGCCTCGTTCGTCCCACGCCGCGATGCCCGTCGCCCTCGCGCTCGGGGCCGTCCCCGCGCGCCTCACCGTCGCGCCCTCGCGCCGCGGCGCGCGCGTCGCCGCGCGCGCGAGCGCCACCCCTCGCGCGGTCGACGCCCCGACGCGCTCCACGTCGGGCGGTGTCTTCGATCGCGCGCGCGCCTTCGCCGCGGCCGCCTCCGTCGCCGCGGTCGTCGCTGCCGCGGGCGCGCCGCTTCCCGCGTTCGCGGAGGCGTGCCAGGACCAGTGCAAGTCCGAGTGCTTGAAGATCGCCCCGGGGAGTGGCGACTACTGCGCGAGCGCGTGCGAGGACGAGTGCTCCGCGATGAAGGAGGAGAACGGGGGGGTGGCGCCCGAGGTCGAGGGCGCCAGCGGGGCGTTCGGGCAGAAGCAGAACAAGGGGGACTTCGAGCAGCTCCTGGACAAAATGCTCGACACTCAGAAGGTGTTTTTCGTCGGCCCCAGCGCGAACATGAAGAAGGCGGCGGACAAGTGAGGGGTCGTTGGAGGCGAGGATAAGGAGACGGAAGTGTCGAAAGTATCCCGGCCAACCCGCGACCCGCGCTCGATTTCGCGACGCGCTCGCCGCGCTCTCGTCTCTACGCCCCAGTCTCCTCGCGTCTCTCTCGTCGCGCGCATCAGAACCCGCGGTCTTTGCGCCGAACGATCCACCCCAGCTTCGATCGGAGCGCCTTTCGCCACTTCCGATGGTCCCTCTCCCTCTTCGCGATGACCCTTCGCTCCGCCCCTTTGACGAAGTGTTTTTGCCTCTGCATCGCGCGCTCGATGCCCTCGACCATCATCTTTCTGCGGATCTTGCGCACCGCGCGCTCCACGTCCTGATCGCCGCCCACGAACACCCCGACGCCCGTCGTCTTGCCCCGGGCGGACCCTCGCCACGCCGGCGTCGAGCCCGCGCAGGGAAGCGCCGCGAAGCCGACGCCACCGCGAAACGCGGGCACGAGGCGATCGGTCGAAGGCGCCGCCCACGCGCGCGTGGCGGGGTGCTCCAACGGGGAGGTCGGGGCGGCCCCGAACGCGCGCGCGATCCCGGCGAACACGCCGCGCACCGGCGCCGAGGAGATGTCCGCGGCGGTGGGCGCCGCGACGCGCGCGGACGCGAGGCCCGCGGCGCTCGAGAGCCGACAGACGCGCTCGACCCAGCGCATCCTCGTTGTGGCCACGGGAGGGGGCGCCAGATGACCTGAAACTGATGAGCCCGGGCTGACCGGTCATCAGTCAGGTGGGCGCGCCGTCCCCGGTGGACGACGACGTCGCTGGCGTGTGGGTGGTGTTCTAATCTAATCCATCAGCTCGCCCGCGCCTCCTCTCCTCCGCGTCATCGTCCCTCCCTCTCTATTCGCTCGCGCACTCACCCCCCCTCTCCCATCAGTCCGCGCTCGCGAGTTTCGGGTTCCCCCTCGCGTCCCTCCGCGAGGTGCTCCCTCCCCTCGCGTCCCTCGCCTCGGCTTCGTCGCGTCCGCCTCCCCTCGCGCCCGCGCCGACGAAGCGCCCCTCCGTCGCCGCCCTTCGGTCGTCCTCCGCCGCCATCCGATCGACGAACTCGGTCATTTCCCCCCCGTACGCCCCGCACGCGAACCATAGGCTGACGGCTAAGAGCACGACGCCGACCCCGAGCGCGAATGAGAGCTCCCCGCCCTCGTCCACGTCCGGGGTCTCGCTCCAACGGTACCGCACGAGGAGGTGCTTCGGCCACAGCGACGCGTTTCGAAACTCATCCACGAGATCCGCGTGCGAGACGAGGTACTCTTTGCTCACCTCCACGGCCTTCGCGCGCGTCGTGCGGAGCTCCCCGTGCGCGTGCTCGAACGCCACGTCCAGCATGGGCACCTCGAACGCCGGGCGGCGGCGCCCGTCGCCCGTGTCAGCGATGTACGTCGTCTCCGGAGAGATGAGCGGGAGCCATTCGGTGAGGTGCCGATCGTGATCGAACGCGAGCATGATCTTGTACGCGTCCGTGGGGCGGAAGGAGAGGGGTTTCGGAATCGGCACCGCGACGACGCTGTCGACGGCGAAGCGCGGGCAGTGGCGCGCCAGGAGGTCGTGCCACTGCGTGCGCGAGCCGTGGAACTGCGCGCGGCGAGAGCTCGGGACGATGTCGCCGCGATGGAAATCCGCGAGCGCCCCGAGGGGGAGGACGGCCGACAAGGCGACGAGCGCGAGAGGCGCGAAGACCGAAGAGTGGCGGCCGGTGCGGCGCGAAAGACGGGCCATCGCGAGACACCCTCGCGCGCGCGACGTGCGGAGGAGTGCGACCGCGCGCGCCGCGTCGGAGGAGTGCGACCGCGCCGGTCGGGAGTGGCGGGAGGAAGCACGGAGGTGGGAGCGACGGCGCTCCACTTGGGGGAAAAATTCCGGGCGGCGAGCTTCCAATCGGGCCGAGCTGCCCGCCGGGACAACAACTCTCACGTTATCCCTTGAGATCTCCAGGCTGCCCCCTCCCCCTCGTCACGCTCCGTTCCCTCCACTGTCACGCGCGCGCGCACGCCCGGTCGTTCGTCGATGAACGCCGCGCCCGCCGCGCACGGTCGCACGCCCACGATCGCGACCGGCCTCGGCATTCGCGCCGCGTCTTTACGCCGCGGCGTCGCCACGTCGGCTTTCGGGTGGTTCGGCGGTTCGCGCGCTTCCTCCGCCTCCGCCTCCCCGAAGGCGGACGCGTCGGAGATGCCCCCCGCCGATTTGGGCGGCCCCGGGGTGCTGGGGCTCGGCGACCGCGCCGACCACTCGTGGACGCGCGAGCTCAACCCCGACCCGGAGACGGCGAAGCACGCCCCGAACCGGTCGTCGCGCGAGGTGCGGTCGGGTCATTTCGTGCGCGTCCTCCCGACGCCCCTGAAGAAGCCACGCGTGGCGCTGTACTCGGATGAGATGCTCGCGAACCTCGGGATGAGCCTCGAGGACGCGCGGAGCGCGCGGTTCGCGCGGTTCTTCAGCGGCGACCAGGCCGTTGTTCCGAACATGGACTCGTGGGCGACGCCGTACGCGCTGAGCATCATGGGCCAGCGGCAGACGGGCAACTGCCCCTTCGGCAACGGCAACGGGTACGGCGACGGCCGCGCGGTGAGCATCGGCGAGGTCATCGGCACGCGCGACGGCAAGAAGCAGCGCTGGGAGATGCAGCTGAAGGGCGGGGGTCCGACGCCGTTCTGCCGCGGCGCGGACGGCCGCGCGGTCCTCCGTTCGAGCATCCGCGAGTTCCTCGCGTCGGAGGCGATGCACGCGTTGGGCGTGGAAACCACCCGCGCGCTCTCCCTCGTCGTCTCCGAGGGCGGCGACGCGGTGAACCGCCCGTGGTACCGCCCCGAGGAGCAGGGCGGCCGGCCGAGGCCGCCGAAGATCACGGTGGACGACCCGCGCCTGGCGCGGTTCCCGCCGGAGGTGCGCGAGCAGATCATCCGCCAAGCCGCGAGGGAGGGCCGCGACCCGGACGTCATGATCCGCGAGCGATGCGCCATCACGACGAGGGTCGCTCCGTCGTTCGCTCGCGTCGGCCACGTCGACTTATTCTCGCGGAGGGCGGAGAGGGACGGCCCGGGGACCCAGGCGCACCGGGAGCTCGTCCAGATCGTGCGGCACTGCGCGAAGCGCGAGTTTCCCGAGCTCGACGACGCCGCGTTCGACGCGGACGAGGCGAAAGCGGCGGCGGCGTTTTTGCGCCGGTCCGCGCGAGGCATCGCCGCGATGGTCGGCGGATGGTTGCGGGTGGGGTTCTGCCAGGGGAACTTCAACGCGGATAACTGCCTCATCGGGGGGCGGACGATGGACTACGGCCCGTTCGGGTGGATGGACGCGTACGATCCGTACTTCGCCAAGTGGGTCGGGAGCGGGGAGCACTTCGCGTTCGCGAACCAGCCCGACGCGGGGCGGGCGAATTTCATGGTCCTCGCCGCGTCCGTCGCGCCCATGCTCGAGGGTGGGGAGAAGGAGGCCAGGGCCATCGTCGCGGAGGCGCAGGTGATGTTCGCGGACGCCGAGACGGACGCGCACAGGCGGAAACTCGGCCTCCCGAGCGAAGGACCGAACGCGGCGGAGGCGGTGGTTGTGAAACTCTGGGACGAGGGCGTCGAACCGCTCATGGCGACGACGCCTGGGGGGGTGGATTACGTCCTGCTCTTCCGCTTCCTCGCGGACGTGGCCGAGTTGAACGACGGCGACGGGGAGGCGCTGTTCGCGCCCATCGCGGAGGCGTTTTACGAAACCCCAAGCGAAGAGACGCGGTCGCGGTGGATCGAGTGGCTCGGCGAGTGGCGCGAAATCGCGCGCGAGGCGGACGACGCGAACGGCGAAAAACTCGCCGCGCGGCTCAAGCGCGAGAATCCGAAGTACGTCCTGCGCGAGTGGATGCTCGCGGAGGCGTACACCGCGGCGGCGGAGGGGGATTTTTCGATCGTCGAGGAGCTCTTCGAGCTGACGAAGGCGCCGTACGACGAGGGCGCCGAGACGCTCGCGGAAAAGTATTTCCGCCGCGTCCCCACCGACGCCCTCGATAAGGGCGGCGTCGCGTTCATGTCCTGATCCTCGTAAGGCGGCGTGCGGTTTCGCGGAGTCACCGGTCGGAACCAGGCGTCGAAACCTGGTTTCGAATCGTTGATCGACGCGAAAGACCGACGCCGTCGTCGTCTCGGGATCGGACGAGGGGTCATTTTCAGACGCCGACGGCCGACTCGCGGGCGCCGCGAGGCGCGAAGCTCGTCCGTGCCTAACGGGCGAGCCTTCGCGTCTCGCGGACGTACCGACAGGCGCGTCTCGGAGAGATGAGCGAAGCGTGTGACGCCGCGCGACGAAAACGCGAACGCCGATAAGGGCTTCGACGTCGCGCGGCCGACGACTGAGGCGACGAGATGAACGTTTTTCTTCCCGCGATTACAAAAAAACGGCGGAGAAGGACGTCGACTCGTCGGCTCTCGCGCTCGAGCTCCCGGGAACGCGCTCCCGCGAAGAGGTGCGGTGCGAAAACGACCGAAGAGAGAGGGGTGTGTGGGGTTGAGTGCGCGCGGGGGAGGCGGGTGCGAGCGCGGAGTGCGACCGCCCGAACGAGCCCGCCGCCACGCGACCCTCGCGAGGAGGTGACACGGTAACACGGTGTTCACGTTTTCTCCACTGACGTCGTCGCGACGTCAAACAGTTTCCTCCTTGAGTGTGGGGCGTTAGACGTCACGTAGTTTCCCCGTCGTCGCGCCTCTCTGGTCCTCAGAGGCCGGTCGCGCGCTCGTCCTCGGGAGGCGATGAAGAAGCGCGCGATGGAGAGCGGGGGCGTCGCGGCCGGCGGTCGGCGGCGGCCGCGCGTGGATCTGGCGCCGGCGCGGGACGACGCGCGCGATTCTTTCGCGCCCAACTACGACGCGTGGAATCGCGCGGGGAACGCGCGCGACTCGAGCGACGAAGACGACCCGATCGCGGCGGCGACGAGGGCGAAAGCTCGTCGCGAGGGCTCGGGCGGCGATCGGAGCGATGCCGGCGCGCTCGGTGGGCTCCTCGCCGCGTACGGCGAGGACGAAGGGACGACGCCGCGCGACGACCCGCCCGCGCCGTGGACGCGCGTCGTCGAAGGCACCACCCACCCGTACTATTGGAATCGTGACACGGGCGCGGTCGTATGGACGCTCGAGGAGTGCGGAGGGAGCGGCGAGAAGGGCGGGACTGGCGAGCGGGGCGTCGACGATCGCGCCGCGGGGGCGGGTTCGGGCGGCGAGATCGGCACCGAGGGTGACGACGGCGACGAGCGCCCTCTTCTCTCGAGGCTCTCGAGCGACGCCGCCGCCGCAGTCACCCGCGCGAAAGACTTTGTCGCGTCGGACCCCGCGGTTCGGCGGCTTTCTCTCGACGAGCGCCTCGCCATCGCCGTCGACTTGATCGCGACGTATTCGGCGGAGGAGAGTGCGTCGATGCGTTTGCGTTCGGTCCCGGCCTCGCATCTCGCGAGGGTGCTCGAGGCGTTGGCGGCGTCCGCCGAGACCTGGGACCTGGGCGCGTCGCGGCGCGACGCCATCGCCGCCGCGGAGGACGACGCGCCGCCGCCGCCTCCTCCGGAGGACGAAACGGGGGTCAAGGGCGAAGCGCCTCCGCCGCCGCCGCCGGACGAGGACGCCCCCCCCTCGCCGCCGCCGCCGCCACACGTGGTGTCCGCGCCACCTCAGCCCCGAACCTCGCGGCCTTCGGCGAATCGAGGCTCGGATAAAGCCGCGAAGAAAGCCGAGGCGGTGTCCGGAGTCCGGACTATCTCCCGCGGCCCCGGCGAGGAGACGCTCCGGCGGTGGCGCGAGGCGAGCGCGGAGACGCGCGCCGCGGAGGGACTCGTGGACGGGCTCGATCCGACGGAGGGCGCGGCGCTTTCGGCGCGGCGGGAGGCGGAGGTGAAGGCGTGGCGCGACGAACGAGCGCGGAGCGGCGCGGACGGAGACAACCCCGACTTGAGTTGGCGCGAGCGCGCGCGCGCGGAACGCGTTCGGAGAGAGCGCCTCGCCGCGGAGAGGGGGGGAGGGTGAGCGACGACGAGAGCGGGGGCATGCGGGCATGTGATAGCATACATTGGCGAGTGATGAGTTTCGCCTCCTTCTACTCGCCCTTCCCCCCCGCCTCCTTCTCGTCCTCCTTCTCGTCCTCCTTCTCGTCCTCCTTCGCCGCCGTCCCCTTCAACGCCTCCTTCACCGCCTCCTTCACCCTGTCGGACGCCGACGGTTCCGCATTCTTCTCCTGCGGTTTCGCGCTGTACTTGGCACACTCCGCCGCGCGCTCCTCGTCCGTCATAGCGCACTGGCGCATGTTATTCTTGCGCAGGGCGTAGTACTCCCTCGCGACGCCGATGGACGCGGTCCCCTTCATCACCTCGCACGCGATGGTGAGATCCGGGTTCGTCAGGTCGACCGTGTGCGGCGGCGGCACCAGCGCCGCCACAGCCTTGATCACCTCGTCGCGCTTGACCGTGTTGTTCGCGCGCGCCGCGAACGTCACCGCGAACGTCACCGGTTTCGGGGCCTCCCCCGAGGACGGCGCCTCCCCGACGACGCCGCCGAAGTATTTCTTCACGAGGGGTTTGGCCGCCTTGACGATGTCTTCGACGCCGGCGAAGCTCACGTCCTCGCACGGCACGATGCGGTTCGTGTGCTTGCTCCGCGGGGCGTCCGGACCGCCGGCCTTGGTCTTGAGCAGGATATCGCGGACGAGGTCCGAGGGGGAGCACTTCGCCGCCTCCTCGCGGCGCATGCGAATGAACGCGCACGCCTTCATGTCGAGGTTGAGCATCTTGAAGCGCTCCGAGTCGTCGTCGCGCGCTTTCTTGCCTTTCTTGCCCGTCGTCTCCTTGATCGCCTTCAGCTCAGCCGCGAGCGCGTCGGAGACGCCCGCGGACGAGGGCTCCGCGCCGGTTCCGGAGGCGTCCACGGGCGCGGGGGCGTCCCCGGGGGCGGGGTTCGCCTCGGCGGGGAAACGCGCGACGTACGCGTCCTCGAGATGGCGAATGACGTCGCGGCACGCGTGGCGCTCTCTGCCCTGGTCGCTCGTCACGACGACGCCGGCGGAACCGTACGGAACGCACGCCGACGAGATGGGCTGAGGGAAGTGCGGACGGAAGTGAGGGGTATCGAGCGGGACGTCAGAGATGCGCGAGGCGGTCGGGGGGAGTAGGGCGTGAGCGCGCCCCCTCCCGCGCACGCGCGGGACCGAGGGAACGATCGCGGGCGGCGGCGGCGGCGGTGCGGCTCCGCGCAGACGCCACCCCGTGGACACGCACCCGGTACCATCTCCCGCGCTTCGCCGAGTTCCCGCGCGGGGCGCCGCCCGCGCCGCGTTTACCGCCTTCGCCGCTCATCGCGAAGGTCCAGAAGTCAGAGAGGGGGACCGCGCGAAGACGCGGCGGGGTGTGCCGGCGAGGGACGACGTCGACGGGGAGGAGGACTACGGGATATTTTGCGCGGCGTCGTGGGGTGCGTGCGAAGTTCTGATAATAAACCGCAGTCGCGTTCGCCGCCCTCCCTAGTACTCTCCGTTCGATCTCGGCGTGTGCGGATCGTCCGCCCGGCTCCTGTCGCTCGCCCTCACCCTCGGGCTGCTCGGCGCGTACCCCCCCGCCCCGCTTCGCGCCGCGCTCGGCGTCCCCATCCTGCTCTGTTGCCTCTCGTCCGCGTCGCGGTGAATGGCGTTGATCGTGTCGACGATGCCCTTCAGGTACCTCTGCGTGCTCGAGTCTTTCCACGCCGTCACCGTCGCGAGCACGATCTTCCTCACGTCCTCGGACTCCCCGATGTGTTCCCCCAGCACCCCGCGCATCATGCTCATGAGCATCTCGCTCGTCTCCTGGGGGGTGGCGAACTCGGTGAGCATCTTGGTGGAGACGTTGGCGAGCTCGTCCGCGTCCGGCTGCAGCCCGAACATCGCCTTGGAGATGAGGCCCGGAAGATCCCCGTCCGGCGGCGTCGGCTTGAGATAGTACATGATCATCCTCACCAGGCCCCGGGTCACCTTAAACATGCTCGTGAGCTCCGGGGTGATCTCGCTCGGCACGCCCTGCGTGATGCGCGACTTCTGCGCCTCGTCGTACTCCACGCGCCAGCGCCTGTACGCGTAGTGAATCGACATCATCATCGCCGTCTGGTACACGCTCACGAGCAGGACCAGACACGACGCGAAGACGACCAGGAACTTGAGATAGTGCACCTGCGCCTCGCCCATGAGGTGGCACCGGTACGCCGCGTCGAACGGCTCCTCGAAGCTGAGCGCGTTGCAGTCGCACATCGCACCCGCGCGGCTGATGAGGCTCCCGCCGCTCCACGTCGTCGTCCCGTCCGCCGCCGTCGTCCGGGAAATCTCCGAGTATCCGGAGAAGAGGCTGTACCAGAACCCCGCGAGCATCACCGCGCTGACGATGATGGCGAGAAACTTGCAGATCATGAACTTGAGGAAAAACGCCTCGAACCGCCCGGGCTCCTTCTCCGCCGCCCGCACGGGCTCCTTGCCGATGAGCGGGGAGTGGTACTGCCCGCGCGCGATGGCGTGCGAGCGGTTATATCGGCGGATGAACTCCGAGTTCACGCCCGCGCCGAAGAACAGAAGCAAGAACGTCACCATCTGGAACACGGGCCAGAGCTGGCTCGCCTGGAGCTTGATCTGCGTCTCGCACACGCGGTTGATGAAGTCCATGCCGTACTCGAAGTGCCCCCCCGCGCCGAGGCCGTCGAGGCCCTTGGCGAAGTCGCCGAGCGCGACGGACGTCGGCCGGCACAAGATGCCGCCGCCCATCATCGTCAGCGCCAGCGTCAGGACGCTGATCGCGTACAGCGCGACGACGATGAACAGCAACGTCTCGTCGTGCCCGACCACCTCGTTGTCGCCCGCGAGCGATTTCGACTTGCGGCTGCGCGCCTTGTGGCGCTGGTAGATGTTGCTGATCGTGTACGCGAGGAGCATGAAATCGGCGAGGCCGAGGTCGCCCAGGATGTCGTCGTCGATCTTCGCCCGCTCGTCCGCCCCGATGTTCGCCGCGGTCGCGTCGTCCCTGTCGTCATCGCCGAACCTGTTCGAGTCCACGCGCCCGAGCTCGGTGAGCCTGGGGGGGGGCGCGCCATGAGGCGCGTCGGGGGGGCCCGCGCCCACGTCCATCTCGATGCGCATGGCGCGATCCGCGCGCTCCACGCGATCCGCCATCTCGGAGAGATTACGACCGGACGGGCTATCCGCCAAGTCCGATATCGCCCCGGAGAACGACCCGTCGCGAAGGGACGCCATCGCGACCGCGCGAGAGGATGTGGAGGGGGGGGGAGCGCGGAGGCACGAGGAGGCGGGGAATTCAGCATCTTTCGACTGGACGCGCCAGGGGGGCACAATTTCACTTTTTGCTGACTGTTTTCATGCTTAAGAGTCACTCGGATATATTTGTTACTGTTTGATCAGTGCTCACCTTCGCCCTCCTGCTCGTCTTCGGGTTCCCAGTCGTCCTCGCCTCGCCACCAACGCAGGAACTCGTCCCAACTCACGGTCCCACCCCCGTCCGCGTCGATCTCCCTAAACATGGCGTCCTGTTCGTCCTTATCTTCGAACCCGAACTGCGCGAGCGCCTCGCGGAACTCCTCCGCGTCCAGCTCCCCGCTCCCGTCCTCGTCCGCGCGCCGGAAGAGTGTCTCGGCGATCTCGGCGTCTCCGCTTTCGGACGCGCGAGGCGTCGACCCGGTGGCGTTCAACGCCGCGTCCGCCGCCGCCGCCAGCGCGTCGCGCTCGCGGCGCGTGGACAGCGGGTACATCAGTGCGATGACGTCCGCGAACGTCAGTGCGCGACGCAAGCCACAGCGCTTGAAGAGCGTCGGGCGCGAGCGGCGGGGCGCCGTCGCGCGAGGCGCCGATCGACGCCGAGAGGGTCGACGCTCTTCGCGGTCGCGCTCGAGCGCTCTCAGCGCTCGCTCGATGTCCTCCGCGTGCAACAGCCCGTCGTCCTCGAACGGGAGCTCGTCGTCGCAGGGCGCGCGCATCTCGTCGAAGCATCGACGCAGGGCGAGGAGGTCCCCGAAGCGCATGCGATGGTGAGCGAGCGCGAGGACGAAACGAGATCGGCGAGACGCGTTCGGCACTTCCAGAAGCGCCGCGCACTGCGAGCGAACGGAGGGGCGCGGGACGCGGAGCCGCGAAGACGCGCGGCGCGCGGCGATGTGGGACGCGCGCCGCTCCGCCGCGGCGTCGAGGGCCGCGGACAGACGGCGTTCCCTTCGCGGCATCCGAGGACGACGAGGGCGCTCCGAGGAAAAGGTGCGGCGAACGAGCGTTTTCTCGAGGTCGACCGGGAGGACGCGAGTGAGACCTCCAGGCGCGGGTCGGACGGCCAAAAAGGGGTCTGGTCGGACCGCCCCGAGAGATTGGGGACGCCTCGCGCCCCCTCCCTCCCTCGCGCCCACTTCGTCCCTCGCTCTGAGAACACTCACTCTCGCGCTCGGACGATGTCCTCCCGCGGTGGAGGCCCTCGCTCGGCCGGCACCGACGGCAGCGACCACGCGTACCGCCAGACCGTCGACAACAAGTACGTGAAGGCGGCGGCGATGCGCAAGCGCTTGCTCAAGCTCCTCGGCATGCTCTTCGTGTACTACCCGTGCATGGCGGCGTTCGCGATCGGCCCGACGCTCGCGGCGGGCTCGATGCCGGACGTGCACAACGCCCCCTTCGCCGCGGGCGCGGGTGTCGGCCTTTTGCTCGCCCTCCTCACGTACGCGCAGGTGACGGCGAAGAAGCTCAACGGGAAGCTCTTCTTTTCCGTGACGAAGCTCATGGTGCTGCTCGGGGTGGCCAACCTCGCCGGCGGCATCGCGATGAAGCTCGTGGCGCACGAGGACGACCGCATGGCATGGCGCGCGACCGAGTTCGCCGTGAAGCTCGTCGGCAGCGGCGTCGTCCCGGGGCAGCTGTACCCGATCGCCTTCTCCCTCGAGCTCCTGTTGGAGATCATCGGCTTCGTCGTCCCCCTGGGCGTCGTCGGCGTGTCCTACAAACTCATCACGACCCTCAACCTGGCCGCGTCGGCGAAAAAAGAGTGAGACCCGTCACGCGCGGAGTGATGTCGTGCGATAATATACGATCCGATGCGGGTACACGTACTCGGATGCCCTCCCTCGTCGCGCGTCACCCGTCACCCGTCGCGTCTCGCGCATCGGTCGGTCACCACTCCCTCGGCTTCCTGAGCACGTCCACGAGCCTCGCCTCCTCGCTCCCCTCCTCCGGCGCGACGTCGTAGTCCCACCTCACCCTCGGCGGCGCGGAGACCATGATGCTCTCCACGCGCCCGCCGTCGAGGCCGAACCGCACGCCCCGGTCGTAGAGAAGGTTGAACTCGACGTACCGCCCGCGCCTCTGCTGGTGCCACCGCTCGTGCGCCTCGCCGAAGGGCTCCTCGACGCGCCGCTTCACGATGGGCGCGTACGACGAGGTCCAGCCGAGCGCCACCGCGCGCGTGAACGCCTCGGGGTCCGACGCCCGAGCAACGTCCGTGACGCCGGTCTCGGCATCGTCGTCGCTCATGTCGTCGAAGAAGATCCCGCCCACACCCCTGTGCTCCTTCCTCGCCGGGATGTAAAAGTACTCGTCGCACCACCGCTTGCACCGCGCGTGGAGCGGCCCCGAGCGATCCTCAGTCTCAGCCTCGGACTCGACGAAAGCGGCGTCGTGCGCGTTGCACACGGCCCTCCAGTGCGCGTGAAACGCGACCGCGTCCTCGTCGCGAAGGTAGTACGGGGTGAGGTCCGCGCCGCCGCCGAACCAGGACGTCCCGTCCACCGTGAAGCGCCTCACGTCGGCGCGGAAGGTGGGGACCATGGGCGAGCGGGGGTGGAACACGAGCGAGAGCGCGGCGGCGGCGTAGGGCTGCCCGCCCGCGGGGTCGACCCCGGGGCGGCCCCTGGCGCTCATCGCGGCGGCGCGCTCGGGGGTCAGGACGCCGCGGATGATGGAGACGTTCGCGGCGGCCTTCTCGAAGACGTCGCCGCCCTCCAACACGCGCGTGACGCCGAAGCCGGAGCCCTCGCCGGGGCGCGTCCACGCGTCGCGGATGAACGCCACGCCGGAGCCGTCCAACGCCTCGACGTCCGCGCACACGGAGGCTTGCATCTCGCACACGAACCGCTCGAAGTCGTTCAGCTCGACGCCGTTCAAAACGTCGGGGGGGAGTGACGACGAGACGGAGGTGGAGGAGGAGGCGGCGCGGGGAACGCGGGGCGAACCGCCGCGCGAACGCCCGACCGTCGGGATCGAGCGATGCGTGCTCCGAGACGAGCGTCGCCGCGCGCGCGACGCCGCGGGCGCCGAGGGAACGCGCGGGAGACGCGCGCTCGCGAGCGAGAGCATCGCGAGCGGGCGATGAGAGAGGCGATCGCGCGGGGGAGGCGACGGGCGGGGCGTGCCGGGCGCGAGAGGAGGTGGGACGGGGAGCGGAGCGGCCGACGACGACGAGGCCAGCTGTATCTTTCCGTCATGAGATCGTCGATGATCCCGGGCCGCGCGCGCGCACCCGCGACGGGCTGAGCCCGCCAGTCTCCTCCGTTGTGAGCGGCATTTTGAACGGCGCCCCGCGACGGCGGCGGGCGAGGATGTCGGAACCGCGCGCGGAGAGCCGCGCGGAGGCGTTCTTGCGAGGGTACAAGACCTTCGTCCGGCGTAACCGCGCGCTGCTCACGGCGGTGGAGCAGGGCGCGGCGGGCCTGGTGTGGTTCGTTCCGGATGGGGCGAACGCGGAGATTTACGCCGAGGCGGCGAGCTCGCTCGTCGGCGTCGTCGGCACGCTCAACGAGCACCTCGTCCCCGAGGATTCCTCCGACGACGAGTTCGAGGACGCGAAGGAGACCCCGGAGGAGGAGGATGGCGAGGATGAGGCGAGCGAGGGCGACGTCGGGACCGCGGCGGCTGGGCCCGAGCCGCGCCGCCCCGCGGAATTCCCCGACGACGACAGCGCGAAAAACGCCGACGCGGGCGCGGGCGCGCCGCCGTCGGCCAAGACCGATCCGGGCGCGTCGTCGTCCGCGTCGGGCGGCTCGTCGCGGGCGAGTACCTCCGCGCGCGTCTCCGCGTTCCTCGAGGCGGTTCCGGTGCCGATGTGCCTCGCGCTCATCTCGCAGGTGGAGGTCCTGACCGAGATGCTCGCCAAGCGGAGGGCGCGAAGGCGCGGCGACCCCTCGGACGAGGGCCTGGGGCCGACGGTGGCGCTCGAGGCGGTCCGCGCGTTCGCGAAGACCGTCCTCTGGTCGCACCAGCGCGGGAAGCTCCTCGTGGACGACGGACTCAGCCGCGAGCAGCTCGGGGAGGAGGTCGAGGGCGACGAGGTGGAGCGCTCGAGCGACCCGAGCGCCGCCCCGGGCCTCGCGGCGCCGCCGGGGCCCGGGTTCGACAGGGAGCGCCGCGCCGCGCTCGCGCTGCACGCGCTATACCAGTTCCGACTCAAGGCATACCATGAGCGGGAGGCGCGCGAGCTCGCGAAACTCACGGCGCGCCGAGAGGAGGCGGCGAGCGGTGAAAACCCCGCGGGGCCTTCGGGGCCGGGGCCGGGGCCGGGGCCGGCGGCGGGAGAAGAGCGCTCGGGGGAGAACGACGCCACCCCGGCGTCGCCGCGGCCGGCGGCCTCTCCGGGCGCGGCGTCCGCGGTCGGGTCCCCGAACGCCACCGCGTCCTCGCTGCCGTCCGTGCCCCCGGAGTTACGCCTTCCCCCGCCGCCGCCCCCGGGCCTGACGCTGGCGGACGTGCTGATGAAGGATCGCGCCAGGCTGACGCTGAAGCTCGTCGGGGAGGCGCTGCACATCGCCAGGCCGCTTCTGTACGCCAACTCGATGCGGAAACACGGGAGGAAATCGTGGCGCCCGGTGCTTCTCTCCGCGGCCGTGGACGCGGCGATGTTCACCTGCTTGAACGCGGCGGCGGGGCCGGGAGAGGCGCACTTCAGCGCGGGGGAGCGCGCGGAGATGCGGCGGCGGAGGGCGCTGCTGGCGTACTACCTCCTGCGCTCACCCGTGTTCGACGGCGCGACGAGGCCCGCCCTGGGGGCTCTCGGGTGGTTCCTGCGGCCCGTGCCGCTCGTGGGGGGGGTGTACGCCAAAGCGGTCGACATCGCGGAGGATGTCAACGAACACTTCGCGTACACGTACTGACGCGGGGGGGGGGTCAAAAGGGAGGAGAGACAGACGTAGAGGGCGGGGGACTTTTTTTCAACACGCCCGAGTCGGAAAATTCGTGCATGCTGATGATGTGTGTCTTGTTAGTCATATAAAAGTGTCGAGACGGTGAAAATTGCCCGACGAAGGAGTGTCTCTGCAGTCATGCTTTTTACGGTCCTTTATAACCCCCGGAACGAACCCCCGACCCGACCCGCGTCCAAACGAAACACCCTCTCGGGGCCGAGAGACGTGCCGATCGAACGCCCGCGCGGGTCGACCACACCGTCCGCGCGACGGGTGTGGCGCGTCGTCCGGGTTTTTCGGACGCTCGCCCTGCCCCCGCGCGCGCGATGGGTGACGATGGCCGCTCGCGGTCACCCGCGCCCGCGGGCAAGAAGGCGGCTCTCGGCATCGGGCTCTACCTCACCTTCGCGTGCATGGGCTTCAGCACGGGGTGGTCGAGCGTGGATTCCATCTTTCAGCAGGTGAACAAGTACGTCATGGTGTACGAGGACCTGAGCTTCGCGAGCAACCTCGTGTACATCACGAGCGCCGCCGCCGCGACCGTGCTCTTGCTGACGTTCCTCGGCTTGTACTGTGCCCCGAACGGGGTGGAGCTGCGCACGGTGGCATTTTTCGAGACGACCATCACCGCGGTCCTCGCCGCGTCGTGCACCGTGCAGCTCTCGCTCGCGCTGTACTGGGACCACGCGCGGTGGGTCGTCGAGACGTGCGCGTTCGTCGGGGCGATGATGGGGAACATTCAGGCCTTCATCATCTACCCCTTCTTCAACGCCTTCTACCGCACCGAGCTCCTCGGCGCGATGAACGTCGGGGAGACGTCCACGAGCTTGTTCTGCGGCGTGTTGGCTCTCGCTCAGAGCCCCTCCGCGGGCGTGGAGAACTTCAGCGTCACCACGTACTTCGGCATCGTTTTCGCCGGCGCGTTCATCGCGTCGTGCGCGTGGGCGTCGCTGGCGTGCCAGACCGGGTACAGGCGCAACGACGCGGACCACGGGGAGGCGGATCTCCCCGCGGATGAGGAAAAGGGAGGCTCGGTCGGTGAGGGGGGGGGAAGTGGGGCGGG
>MDSW01059570.1_pt1 | contig 26842 bp, 46 predicted proteins | sample 811171 | NCBI WGS metagenome assembly MDSW01 (sample SAMN05326641, study PRJNA326480) | marine metagenome | isolation source: seawater | place: Atlantic Ocean: North West | collected 2012 | reverse complement strand
GGTTTGACGTTAGTTGGGCATACAATATCCGGAATACACCCGCACTTTAGACGAACTTCTGTCCAAAAGGGTATCTTTTCGGCAATTAATGCGTTACATACCTCGAATATCATCCTCCTGTGTTCGTCTGTGTGGTCTACATTCAGCCGAACCGAGTTCATTGGGTTCTTGTATCGAACATTGTCGACATACTCGCGAAAGAAGTCGTTGACTTCCTTCTGCTCCGCCGAGGTAAGTTTCACTCAACCACCTATTTCTTCTGTGCAGTGTTGATTATCCGGTATATTCTCGAGACGGATAGCCCGTCTAGTTTCTTACTAATCTCAGTAACTCCTATACCGTTGCTCTTTAGCGTCAGCACTTCATGAATAATCGCCTGCTCCTCCGGCTTTTCTTCCAATGTTCCTGTGTCAGGGTTGCGTTGGTATCCGTAAGGAACCTGCCCTGATACCCTGTTTGAGTTCTTTATTCCCATTCTGATGTTCAAGGAGCGCATGTTATCGTAATAAGTTCTAGAGCGAATGACTGCCTTTAGTTCCTGACCTGCTGTTCTGCCCGCCACCCAAGGGGCGTTGACGCAAAACAGTGACTTCTTACCAAGGGCCGAGATGTGGTCCTCACTCAAACCCTCTAATGAGTATAGCATGACCCCGTCGTAGTTTCTGATGTCCGATATCAACTCCTCTATCCCATTGGGTATAGATGGGTCTCCATCAACGTATACTTCGTTCACTGGTATGCCTTTTTCCTCAGCCTTCGCATGTAGGAACTTAATCAGTTCGTCCGTGTCGTATGCTGCGTCGCCTTTCTTGTTTAGTGCGTAAATATATCCTGCTACTTTAGCCATTTCAATCATTCCTTATCATTACTTGAGCCCATCTACCGTTACCGTATGATAGGCCGTGACTCGTCACGAATCCTTCTTCCAACTTTGCGTTGACCTTCTTCTGCACGACTGATAAATCCAAGCCGTGAACAATTATGTATCGTAAGCCATCTTCTCTTAATTTTTGTAGTTCTGCGTAATCCATTTTTTCCACTTCCTCCTCATCGGTACCCCGAGTTGAACTGCTCATACCACCATAGCGACATTATCATCACCATAAGTGATGCTATCACTATGGTCTGATATCTGACTACCACACCCCATAGCATCTCCCATGGTTGCTTCCAATCGCCACTACTAGCCCCAGCCATTGTAATCAGTACGGACACGAACAGTAAAGTCATCACTATCTGCAATACCGCGTCCCAATCGATGTCTCCAAAGGGGTCTCTAATCATCTCATTACCACCCATCTACAACAATCTCCGGACCTTATTCTAAGGTCTGTTATCTTCGCATTGCATTTAGGACACCTTTCTTGAGTGCCGCTATCCGCTTTGCCTACCCTTTGAGACCCCTCTGATTCATAACCGTCTCTATGGGGCCCTATGAGTTGGGCCGGTCCCGATGGAGAAATATCCTTCACTTTCTTCGTTTTTCTCGGAAGAACTCTTTCTTCAGTCATTTACTCCTCCTCCTTACGGGTCGCTAGCCATTCCCTGTATTTGTCGGTAGTGATTTTCAAACCGCATTCGTCACACATGACGTAGGTTCTAGAGTCCATGTAGTGTATTTTCGTAGGGTATGCTGAGAACCGAACCGGCGGGGAAAGCGTAGAGCAGGTTGGACAATCGACTTCCATCTAATCGTCCTCCGGCTCGAAGTCGTCGTCGTAGGGGAACTCATCCTCTTCCATCTCATCGTCCGAGAGGCTCTTGACTGGGCCGACGAACTCGTAGGTTTCCTTTGTCTCCGACCCATCATCGTTCTTTAGAAGGGTGATTTCCTTGGTTGAATCAGTTATCTTGTTCTTTGTCGAAACCAAGACCTCGGCGGCAAAGGCCAAGGCGAAGTATAGTATGACTAGGGTAGAGATTATCATGCCGTTCTGACAAATCAACTCTAGGTTGGTGTTCGTCTCGTACCTGATTTCTAACTTGTATGAGTTGAATAAGCCCAAACCACCCAGCATAATCATGAACAAGTGCCTGAATAACTTGCTATAATTCATCACTCTTCCTCCTCTAAGTGGGCCTTTAACTCGTCTACGGCCTTACCCACTGCATCTAGAACGGCGATTACCTCTTTCTTGTAATCCACGTCCTTGGTCATTCTCTCGTGCGCTATTCTTACAAATTGGTCCATAGCCTGTATAATCTGTCCTTTAGATTCGAACAGGTTATCGAACGGCTCCCAAGTCTTCTTATTCTTCATCTTCTTCACTCCAAAAATCATCGTATATGTCTTTCCATGTCCTTCCTGATACTATATCATTAATAGCAGAACTAGTAATACCTGTATCTGAGAATAGACTAACTATCTCCTTTACTGTATAGGGGTTATTAGTATCTATATCTCCATAGTAGTATAGTTCTAGTATTTCGTAGACGTCTGCTTGGGACACCTTACTCCTAGGGTTGTTCTCGCCGGCAATCCTTCTAGAGTTGGCTAAGTCATCCATGTTGGCGTTGTGGTTACCTATCTCAAAATGGTCTACATTACAACATAGCCTATTGTGACACTGGTGCAGTATGAACTCGTCAGGGTCGAGAATCTCGCCCGTTTCTATTGCATAGTTAACTCTATGAGCAAAGAAGTTCCTGCCGGTACCGGTCTCATGGTGCTTCTTGACGTGAATCCTACCGTACCCTGCTTTATCCAAGGTACCATTCCATTCTAGACAGTGGTAGTTTCTACCCTTTTTCAACTTGGATTGGAAGTTTTCAACCCACTCTTCGTCTTCGATAAGACGCTCTAGATGGGCGCTAGCGTTTGATTCTTTCACGTATTCCGCCCCCGTACTTAGTATAGACATCATAGGAGAAACCAATCATGAATAGGCTGAATGCAAATAGAGCCAAGCCTACTACTAACAAAAGCAAAAATATCGCTATAACTACCAAAGCGGTTAGGATAACAGACACTATATCCATCGTATCACTGAACCCTTTGCTCCCCGCTAAAGCACTCCTTGAAGCACAATGGCTTGTAGTCGCAAAGTTGCTGACAGAAGTTATTCTGCGTCAGAAGCATCTCGTCGGTCCTCCTACCTAGAGCATTCTGAACTCCCCTGTAATCGGGCTTAGGTGGGAATACACCCTTGTTATCTGCCCCTAGAGTCATGTAGTCAGTGCTTCTCACAAACTGAGTCACGATGTCTTTCAGGTGTTGAACATCTCTAGGATAGACGTGGTTGGTGATGACCCTGACGCTAGGAGCCTTGGCTTCCTGCTTAGGCCAACGACCCTGCTTTAGTTTGTCTACCACTAGATACTTGAAAGTGGTAGTGTTCAACGCTTGGCTGTAAACCAACCACTGTATTTCGCTTAATACTCTCCCATGAGTCCACATTACAGGAGCCCACGCAGAAGCCATCTTGATATCTGTAACAGACCCGTCTGTGTGTAGGATATCGGCATATCCACGTAGTCTAATAGTGTGTCCATCCACGTCGATTGGGTAAGTACATTCTACCTGCATATCCTCGATACCGGGGAGATTGACCTTGTTACCATAGGCATCCTCTCCGTCTTGTACGGCCTTTAGAAGTCCTCTAGACCATACCCTGAACATACTGACAACCTCTCTGATTTCTTCATCTGTGAACTTCCTGCCCTCGAACTCGAGTGTATCGGGGTTCAAAACAGGGCTGTTTGCTACCCCGTCTCCCCTTAGTAGGGTCTCGGAGGTCTTCATTCTGTACTTCAACTCGTCAGCCGCTAGGTCGATGATAGGGTCAATATCCTGCCCTATGTCGTGCCTGAACTCCTCAAATAGGACTTCATCGAATACATTACCCATTAGGAAGAAGTCCCTGTCTCCACCACGAATCTTTCTCTTGTAGTTATAGAACCACTTCCTAGGGCAATCTAACCACATTTTAATGCTAGAGGGAGACAAGTCCCCCTTTTTCCACGCTTCGTTCTTCATATCTATACTCTCCTTATCTCATCCTATTTACTCTTATTACTCCGATAGGTCTACTCCTCTTAGTTTACAGTAGTCTAGTACAGCCTTACCGTATATGGTGTTCTTGTAGATGTTGGAGTTGATAGCGAACTTGAAGAACTTGATGGCCATTTCGCCCCTGTCCTCAAATATCTCATGGATAGTCTGCCCGACATAGGTTCCCTTGTCGAAACGAAGGTTTCCGGGGTGGTCAGCGTCAGAAGGCTGGATATACACCTCAGGTATCTCTACTGCGGCTTCTTCCAATTGTTCTTCTGTTGGGTTCTCGTCTCCTGCTAGGATTTTGCAGAACTTTGGCCTAATGGCTAGGGTTTCGCCCTTCTCGTATGTTTCGTTGCCTATCTCCACCGAGACCTTGGCCCATGCGATATTCCTACTAACGCACGTACCCACGATACCGTTCTTGGCGTCACCGCTGACTATCGCAACCCTGATTCCGGCTTGGATATCCTCGGGGTCAGTCTCGATTGTCTCATGAATTAATTCTTCTGACTTACTATCAGATATCTTAGCGCCTTTCTTGGCCCCGTCCGCTGCGGCCTTCGGCTTCTCGGACTGAACTTGTATTTCTTCTTTTATCGAGACTATCTTCTTAGCCTGCTCTAGCATCTCTAATGAGTCGGGTCTTGTTAGGAACCTACCCAATATTCCTTCTATGTTCTTCATTGTTACTTCTAGTCCTTCGGCAGCGTGGACAAATCGCTCTAATAATAGCAACTGCTGGTCATTCATGCTTCTCTCGGGTTCTCGGCGGCATATAACTATTGCGAACTATGTTTGACGCTAAACTATGTTAGCGAAAGAATCTGTTATATCAGACACCCCCGTGGGGTAAATTGCTGGTGCGCCTGAGAGCAACCATAGTCGTTTCATTAACTCTTTTTGATAACTTCGTCTACACCTTCCTCCTGACACACCACTCGGGGTCCAGCAACTTAATCGAATCAGGGAAAACAAGCAGGAATCGCGGTTTTCCCCTACTCTCAAGGCCCTGAAGAAAGGGGTGAGCGGTTAAAGGAACCGACCGGTTCCTTTAATTCGATAGTCAAACCCCCTTAGTTCGTGCGGTTTCACTTCTGTTCTGCTGGTGTAGATTCGTGGTGGCGGTGTGTAATGGCGCTAACTATGTTTGGAGGCAAACATAGTTCGAGGAAATGGTGAGTAGGGAAATGAGCGGAAAGAGAACGGTAGGATATATTCGAGGCTCTACGGAGGAACAGGAACTAACTCTACAAGGGCAGATAGACCAAATCAGGAACTACATAGGATTCCAGCGTAACATGGACGGTAGCCACAAGCACGAGTTGGTCGAGGACCTAGGACACTACAACAGTCACAATAGCGAGGAAGAGGTGATTCCGGGCTTCTACGTGGACGCTGGCTTTAGCGCTGGTAAGATAGAAGGTCGCCTCGCGTATACATGTATGATAGAGGATATACTTAGAGGAGAGATAGACTACCTAGTAGTAACTAAGATAGATAGGCTACATAGGGATGTATTCAATCTACTAGGATTCGTAAAGGAAGTAACCGATACCGTAGATTTAATTTTCATGGACATCCAAGTAGATACCTCTACCCCTGGTGGTAAACTAGTTCTTACGATGCTAGCGGCGGTTGCTGAGATGGAGCGTGGGCTGATAGCAGATAGGACAAAAGCGGGCCTAGAGGTAGTAAAACGCCAAGGTAGGCACGTTGGTAGGCCACCTTACGGGTTCGTCATGGACGAGGAGAACAAGGGAGTCCTCATCCCCGTAGAGGCAGATATCGCCGTTGCTAGAGATATCATCCAACAGTACAGGAGCGGGAGTTCGGTAAAGGATATTATAGACGTTCTTGCCTCGAGGGGGATATTGACTCCTACTGGAAAACCCCGTTGGAACCATCCGTCAGTGAAGAAGGTGATAGACAATGAGAGCCTCTACTACTGACTTCCTACACTTTCCGCTCACCCTTATCTTTATAGACCGAATAGGCCCCCTTTACGCCACTGAAAAACGAGGAAGAACTATGGGAACGTATGTTGTATCACAAAGAATTGAAATTTGGGTGGAGACTGAAGCGGAAAGCAAAGCCGCTGCTAAGAGAGCCGTCGAGGGAATGAAATTGACGGCTCATCTTGGAAAGGATGGGAAGAAGTTGGAAGGTAACTGGAGCATTCATCATTGTACGCGCACGGGGGACATGAATCCGTTCGGGGCCAATGTCCGATGGGAAGTTTGCAGAACCTGCAATAAGCGTCAAGCGTTCACAGACGGAGTTTGCTACCCTTGTAGAGAGGCGGTGGTAGCGTGAAAGAAGTAGGCAGATGTGCTGACTGCAATAGGCGCAAGGCCCTGTGGAGCGGTGTCGGGCGTAACATGGTTTGCCGAGATTGCTATGAGAAGAAGGTGGTAGTATGAAGACTGCACTCAGTTGCCCTTGCTGTGGGTATGTGACACCAACCATAGAGATATGTGAGGAGTTCCCAACAGAAGAAGCAGTCATGGAGGAGTTAGAGTTCTGGCTATACGAGAACCATCCTGACTTCTGCCCGAATGGATTTACAGGTGATGAAGAATGACTGATTTATTGATTGGATTACTAGGTGGGATGCTCGTGGGATATCTGACCTTTTGGATATTGAGTAAGAAGGAAGTGAGTAAGTGAGTGATGTGTATCGAGTTAGTTGGGAAATGGACATAGAAGCAGCGCATTCAGCCGAGGCTGCTGAAAAGGCGCTTGCTAGTCTAAGGGATTCTAATAACATACATACTTTCTTTAGGGTTTATTCATTCCCTACTGTTCATTGTTTCACTGATGAAACTATCAACAATGGTATGCCTATTGTTGCAGCGGGTATGTTTGCACCACATGTTGTTGTGGTGAACCAAGAAGGGATTGCACAATCCTTCAAGGGATTCGGTGAGGATGGAAACGTCCTATTAGAGGAGGAAGAGTGATGGATTACAAAATATTGCGAGATGGAGAAATGAAAGGTCTGATTAAGAAAGTCAAGAAGCACATAGGCTTAGGTTGGGTTCCTATTGGAGGCGTTTCTGTCTGTGGGGGCTATGGTCATGCTCACTTTCACCAAGCGATGACAAAGGAGGAAGAGTGAATGAGTGACGAAGATTTCGACCAATATATCAAAGTGAAGAACGTGAACATCAAGTCCTTGGGTGAACCAACTCTGATTAGGCTCAGATACAATGACGCCACGTTCGCCCATATCGAGGTGAAGCCGTCGTTCGATGGCAAGGGCGTTAGTCTGCAAGTCTTGCAGATAGACGAGTCCAACCAAAGAAACATGGTCAAGTGGGTACCCAATCTCGAATTGAGTCCTGAGGGGGAAGAGTGAATGAGCAAAAGGCGCTGTTACAACCTGACTCACCCTAAAATTGTCGGAGAAAACGGATGCAGAATCTGTGGTAAACTGGAGGAAGAATGATGAATAATCCGGAGGATGGGCAATTGGAAAAGTGGTCTGAAAGGCACTTCGGCGAATTGGCCTTTTGGAGAACTGTGGGTCAGGGAATCAACATCATACTATCGACTGTCGTGATTGCTAAATTGTTCGGGTGGATATGATGGATGGATTTTGGTTTGTTGTTGGGACGCTAATCCTAGTCGGCGGTCCGGTGGCTTGGTGGCTATTCACGCACATACCGGATATCACATATCCTTGGGAGGAGAAAAAATGATTCCTGAGGCTATTGACGAAGTAGTTCCCAAGTGGCTTAAGGCACTATGGAGGTGGCTAGACTGATTGATTCGCTGCCTGAGGCAGGAGTAATCATACAGTGGGCAGCGATACTCTACGGGATTATTCTCCTCGGAGAACTCGTAAGTGCCTCATTCAAGTTCGTCAAAGGACTACTAACAAAGAGAGGAGTAGATAAAAATGGAAGAAAATAAATGCCCTGAATGCGATAGGGTTTGGAATAAGACTGACTACCATTATGCTAGGTGTACACGGTGCAAATACATCATACCTGCTAACACTGCGATAGAGGGATGGCGATGAGCAACAGTTATGACGATAGGGTGAGCAATAGGCTCATGAATTGTGACGGGGGAGACTATTGATGTTTGGATTATCAGTAGAAACTATGTTTGCGCTAACTCTGATTTTCCAAGGTTTGATACTTGCTTTTTTATTCTTGAACATCCGAGTCTTCGGTGCCGCTCTAGATATTTTAGACCGTGTGGATGAGACCATCAAGAGCATGGATGCTATGGCCGCAGGGATTGAAGAGGCTCTTCTAGAGCAAGTAAGAGAGATGGAAGAAAGAGAAGAAGAGATTCAAAAGAACTTGGAGGATTGGACATGAAGAGAAACGGAAGGAAGTTTAGAAGACTGATGGCTCGATGGGAAAAGAACCGAAGTGGGAACACCAAGCCTGTTCCATCAACTCGGCAAGGAAGGGGGAAGAGAAAGTGGATGAGGCCAAGGCGGAATTGACCCTAGAAGAAAGGGCGGCTATGCTGAGGGATAAAGTCTCTTTTCATAACAAGAAAGCCGGATGGAAGAAGACCTATCGAGAGAAGTTCAACGAGATGGTCAAGGTTCAATCTGCTAAAGTGGATAAACTAAAGCAGAAAAGGAACGATAGGAACCAACTGGCCAAGCGCTTCAAGGCCAATAGGGATGAGGCGACCACTCATTATCGCCATGCTAAACTCAACAACAATATTACTACGATGAATCAAGCCTTGCGTGAGCAGAATACCTTTCACGAAAGGATGATGGAAGCCACCGAAGAGGCTAATCGCTTTCACGAGATGATGAAGGAAGAAAGCCTTGAGGTACTAAGGCTGATGAAGAAGGCCGATAGATGTCATCAGAAGATGTTGAAGTCGAAATCTAGAGCCGATGCCTATCACGAAGAATACATGGAAGTGATGAAGCAACTCGAAAGGGGTGAGGAAGAGTGAGATGCGCAATCTATGTTCGCGCAACACCCGCAGGTGTCTCTCCAAACCAGCAGAAAACCATGTGCGATACCTTCGTGGAAGATATGGATTTCAGCGTAGCGAAAACATACTTTGACGAATTTCCAAAAAGAGATTCTTACAACCAAATGATGGTTGATATGGAGCATTGGGACGTGTGTGTTTTCTACTCTACTGACAGGATTCACTCCAGTAGTAGCGACTTTTGTGAGTGGTCGGTGGTGCTGAAAAAGAACCATCGAAACTTTGCTATCGTCTCCGACGACGTCCACACTCTAGGCTCTAATTCTCGACAGATATTTGATGTCTTAGAGGCTACCTTGGCCTGTGATAGCGTTCTGACTCACGAGAGAACTTCTGCTGGAATGAAGAAAGTAAGTAGTGTCGGTAGGAAAATCGGTAAACCCCCTTATGGCTACGACTCTAAGTACAAACTAACCGGTAAAGTCGAAGATAAAGGAGTTCTAGTTGTGAATGAAGACCAAGCCGACATAGTTAGAATCATCTTTGCCTGCTGGAATCAACGGATGAGCAAGAATGAAATCGCCAAACACCTTAGAAGGAACAACATACTGACGAAAGCAGGAAAGAGCGAATGGGCTTCATCTACGGTGCGGGGGATAATAGATAACAAATTGCTCTACGAGGGTAAGTACATAGACGAAAATGGGAATGAAGTCAAGTATGATTGGGAGCCAATAATATGATGAATAACACCACTAATTACGAGAATAACTCAAAAAACGCTACGAAAGCGGAAGTCATATCTATATTCTATAATGGAGATATGTCCTCTATTATAGTTAATGAGACTACTAGGAGGAGTCTGTGATGAGTCTAGTGGATGGACAGATACTGTGTTTTTACGAAGCAATTAATCCGAACGGAGAGGTAGCGGGATTGAACGTTGGCTTCGACGGTAACACCCCTCTAGACCACCTTGTTTCGTGGGCTCACAACACTTCTAGAGACCTACCTCCGGGCCACGACTTCCATCGAGCAATCTATGTGAAAGTCCATTTGGACGCTATTGACGAGCCGTATAGACTACCAAGTGCGTTCCCTCAGAACTCATCCGGTTCCTACGATGTAGGAGGAAAGGAGTTTTGGGCTTCACTCGTTCTAGAGGTTGCGGGTGGCTCTTTCGACGAAGAAGAATAAGTTCTTCAACTATGTTTGTGGTAATTTGGCGGTCAAGATTCTAACAGGAAAGTCGTTCCCTTCGATAGATAAGAAAGGGATTTACTGCTCGCCTGTAACTGTGTATAATGGGGAAAGAGTACGGAAGGGAGAGAAGACAAATGTTCCTTATCCGTCTTCTGCGATATCTTACCGTGACCCACTAAGTTACTCTCACTTTAGAAGGGTGATTGTCGAAAGAGAACTGGAAATTGGTGATTTTATCTACACCAACATAGATAGGGTTAGGAAATACATTTGGTTTGTAGCCGCTAGGGACATCAAGTATGCGTACCATCTAGAGCGATTAGAACTATGTATTCAGAACTTGGCTGATAATCGTGCTCATGACGAGGGTGTGCTGTTTATCCCCCTATTGGGGCGCTATCAAGAAGATAACATCGAGCCAAGAGACTTTGTTGACTTAGTAGTGGAAAACCTCTCTGATGGTAAGTTTGATGTTATTTTGGTTCAGGACTACTAGAATAACTATGATGCAAATGGTTGGGCGTTTAGTGTTAAGTATTATAGGCTAGTTACCTTCTCCGCGATTAAGTAGAGGACTGAGAACTATGGAAGAGGCATCTGAGGAACTGGCCGAAATGGTTCTTGAATTGGAACTGATGGTCTCGACATTCAAGTCCCTAGCGTTGACAGGGAAGTTGAAGGCGATGAGTTGGAACGAAGTCGAAATCGACGGCGAAAAGGTGGGCGTTGCTGAATTGGATGTGGATGGGAGAGATTTCTTGTTTGTCGTTGGTGAGCACGAAGAAGAAGGTGTCACTTGTAGTTTGGTTTCGAAGAAGTTCTCGGACTTGCAGGTCTATGTACCTGCGCCGAGTGAATTAATCCACGAGCCCTCCAACAAGGTAATAGGGACGCCATCCTTCAATGATGAGTGGAGATAGCATGGTGACTGTCAAAGATGCGGTCAAAAAGCAATTTGCTCCGATAACTACTGACACCTACCAAAATTGGGTCGAGTTCAAGAAAGAAAGGCCGGTCACTGCCGCCGTTCTCACTCAGATGTTCGATAACCCTAGGAAGGTTTTCGCTTTACTGAAAGACGATTTTGATGAAAGCGAGATGGTTAAACTAACGCCATTTACGGTCTACAAGCCACCGAAAACTAGGCCGTTTGGTCGTATTGTCGATGCAAAGCATCCTGACAATCGTTAAGTAATCGGTAATACCGCCCGATTAGTATGACCAAGTACTATGGTTACGAGAAGGGACTCCCTCGTAGAGGGTTTGTGAGAAAGGCGCTAGACGAAGTTGTGTTGATAGAAGAATCATGGATTTCTTCCATCGAATCATATCTCGGCAAAAACGGATACGACGATTTGCTTGCGTTCGTAGCGACTGCTTTGAAGGAAGATATGAACGTCAACGTTTCTCGCGCTCAAGCGTGGGTTATCCTCAACGTGTTGACTGAAAGAGGGGTACCCCATGTTCTCCGAGACGTAGAAATCGATGAAAAAGCCGGCGCAGGTTCACTTGCTAAGGATTTAGCCAAGGCCCCATTTAGAGCCGTTGGGAGCGTTGTAGACGCTACCGCTAACACTGTTAGTGATGTAGCGAAGGGTACTGCTAACATGGCTTCCAGCGCTGTTTCTGCGGTTATGCCTTCCTCAGACGAAGAAGAGACCAAAGAAGAGACCAAGGAAGAGTCTTCTGAGTGACCTTAACACCAATTAGACTATAAACCGAACACAAACATAGTTTGCGCTATGAAAGCGAAGGCGATAAGTGTCAAGGACTATTTGCGCCTCTTAACTGAGGCTGGTGTATCTAGGAGCAGGGATTTTGCTCTTGTGAATCAAGATGTGAGAGCAGGTATGGTATACTTCCGCTCAGGAGAACAACTCAGGAACTTTAGGTCGTTATTGGAGGCAGCCGAGACTGGGATAATACCATACTCGGAACTCAATACCAAAAAGAAGACCGATAAGGCGTGGAAAGAGGCTTCGCAGGGGGTAAGTACCCAAATGGTCTTAGAGGCCGTAGAATCGCTCTCAGGACCTAATTCCGGAGGATATTACCTCGGTAGATGTCCTTCCTGTGCGGCAAAGAACAGGGATAGCGACCACAACCACTTCTATTTCAACCCCGATATTCGAGTTTTGGGCTGTTTTTCGGGCTGTGGCTTCAAGTCAATTATGGACAGTGTAAGGGGGTCTAAACAATGATTATCTCACAAGGAAAGCCGTCTTTCTCAGAGTGGAGAACCAAGACTGGTCAGAAGAGAACTACCAAAATCGAATCTAAGGACCTATGGCTACGATGGCGTGAACAGAATGACCACGGGGTATGGGAGCGTAGGGAAAAGAAAGTTTCTGATTTCAAACCTTACTGCTATGCTGACTTGAAGAACATAGTTGATAGGAAAACTGGATTGAAAATGAACATAAGTGATTTTAAGCAACACTATCTTATGAACGACGCTAAAATAACATTTCCTAATGGTGCGTATAGTGCCGATGGTATCAAACTAGCCAAGATAGAGTTCGAGGACCCCGCTCAAATGAGGAGATTCTCTCGTAACTTCAGAGGCACATACGAGGCTGATGTACCGTATTGCGATAGGTATCTAATCGACAAACTAGAACCTAGCGACTTTCCCGAATACCAGCCAAGAATGTGCTTTATTGACTTAGAAGCGACCCAATACAAGTTTGAGGAACTTGGTTTAATCAAGAGAAACCCGACACCGATATGGGCTGACAATCAAGAAATTAGCGTTATCGGGTGCTACGACTCGTACACTGAAAGATATGTTATTTGGGTTCAGCATGAAGAATGTCTAGAGCATCTAGAAGGCTACGACTACACAGTGACTAGAGATAGCAAAACCATGGTTTTTGACGGTGTTAAGACCGAAATTAGGGCATTCAGGAGCGAATATACTCTATTGGCTGACTTCATTACATGGTGGGATAGAATGGATTTCGACATAGTTATGGCTTGGGGTATGGGATTCTATGATTTACCTACCCTCTATACTCGTCTAGAAGCGAATGGTATCGGCGGGTACAAACTAAGTCCCTCTTCCCTAGGTGATGACCGATGGGTCGAGCCACCGTCTAAGTGGCTCAAAGACCGCTACCGTTGGACTGACCAACCAGTTGCTGGGAGAACATTTGTCTCCCTCGATAGGCTATTCCAGCGTGTCTACAAGGATAGTCACTCAACTGAACTGCCTTCTAACAAGTTAGACATCGTAGGTCAGAAACTGTTCGGTCGCGGTAAAACCGACTTTAGACCCGACTTCTATGATAAGGACTACCATCTATTCCTATCCGACTATGTATACTATAACTTCGTAGATGTTAAACTAATGGTAGAGATAGAGGATAAGTATAATCTAATCAATGGACAGGCGGCTTTCCAAAACCTGATTGGCTGCCAATGGCGTTCCACCTACTATGGTTCCGGCCTAGCGCGAACATACTTTATGCGAAAGGCTAACTTCATTCAGAAGACTGGCTGGCAGGATGACAACAACGATGACGACAAGTTACAGGGGGCTATCGTTCTAGACCCTGATGAGTTAGGAACTGTCGGTTTGCACAAGAATGTGGTTGTTCTCGACTTCGCTGGACTGTATCCTAGCGTGATGGTTACCTACAACACATCTTGGGAAACTAAGGTAAAGGCAGGAGAGGAATCTGACGACGATATTATCGGTGATGGATGCAGGTTCCGTAGGAGCCCGCAGGGAATCCTTCCTACTTGTGTCAAAGAGTTAGATGGTCTAAGGGACCACTACAAGGCTTTGATGCGAGAAGCGGCTTCTAAGCATGGTAAAACGAGTTCTGAATACAAGAAGTGGGATACCGCACAGAAGTCCGTGAAGCGCCTTAGAGCGACTTTCTATGGCCTAATGGCCTTCCAAGGCTTCGCTTGGTCCGATATGGACCTAGCCAAGACCATTACCTATGGCGGTAGAACTGCTTTGAAGAGAATCATGAAGGCATCCGAAGATGCTGGCTACAAGGTTCTCTACGGACACACGGATTCCATCTTCGTAGGTATGGGAGATGACTTGACTGCGGAAGAGGCTGCTGAGAAAGCACAGGAACTAGGTGTGGAACTAACCAAAATCTGCCAAGAAGAGTTCCAAACGGAAGCGCTCGTCGTAGAGGCGGAAGTACTGATGGATAGGTTCTACCTACCTCGTAGGAACCGATATGGCGGAAGAATCGTATGGCAGCCTGAGACCGGACACTCTATCGCAAACATAGATGTCGAGGATAGGATGAAGATTCAAGGTCTTGAGGCCAAGCACGCCAATACCTCTCCTGCGGGTAGGGGAATACAACTTCTAGCGTTGAAGGAGATTTGGGATGATAACTCCCCTTCCGAAGTGAAAGCATCCCTTCTAGAGTACATAGATGAAGTAAGAAGTGAGGATTATCCAGTCGATAACCTACTAGCGAGAGCCCGCTTAGGGCAATGGTTGAACCCGTCCTTTGTAGAGGTGGGACACTATGCTAAGGGGGCTACCAACCAATCTGCACGTAGCGACTCGGATTCCGAGGACTACAAGTGCTATGCGAATCTTAGCGGTACTGCTCGTGGAGCGGCATTCCACAACATAGTTCTCGCAAATGACGAATACGGCAAACTAGACAAAGACGACTCGTTCTACACTACGTTTGTGAAAGACGGCCCTACATGGATTCCTTCGGGTGGGTACATCGGTTTCCACGATGTCGAGCAGATTTCGGAGTACGAAATAGATGTCGAGAAGATTATCGAGAAGCATATCGTTGGTAAACTAGACCACATTATGTACGGTATTGGTATGAGTTTGGATGATTTGCGCCCTGAAAAGAAGTCTTTCAAGGTGAGTGAGCATTTTGGATGAGAAGTTCAGAATGTGTGAGGCTTGTAGAACCTTTTCTAAGATACTAAAATACAAGAAAGAGGGAAAATATACGACCACAGTAATAAGAGACTGTGCTGTCTGCACTTACGAATGGAAAAAGCACTCTTATTACAATCGCCTTCTTCTAGACTTCGATAATAAAGTAAACGTTGATGGAAAATGGGTAGTTTCTTCGAATAAAGATAGATATTATCAGCGCATCAAAAACACGCTGCATTATGCGTACCGTGAATTAGATGAGTATACGGTCAACGAAGTATTCTATCGGGCATTGAATCAATATTGGTACCGTAAGATGTTCACTCTGGCGCATAATCTCCGACTTTAGGCGTTGAACCAACCACAATCGACTCAGTAATTCCATTCAAACTGTCGTAATTGGACATAATAGCGCCCATTGGGAGGACTTGCTTGACTCTTTCGAGCGAAGCAGCGGCTAAGATGCTAGGGTTGTTAAGCACACTGAGGTTACTCGGACCCAATCCGTTTAGTTCCCCCGATTCACCCATCATATCAACTATGGTTCTAATATAGCGCATATCGTATTCGCCTATTCCGTTCTCATTCATTTGGACGTCTATTTCTTTGTAGATATTTTGAAGAGCCGCTTCTAGACCATAGTTGTTATACACCCATTGGTGATTGTTTGTTTCGATTAAATCTAAGTCTATATGCACATCTAGTTTATCAGTGACTTTCTTTAACAACTCATTAGAAGAACTTAGTATTCTAAGACAGTGCCTTTGATAGTCGTCTTTTTCAGGGGGTATGTATTCAATATCCACTACCCCCTTTACGCCATTGTACGCTGACGACATAATGATGCTCTTTGCATAGGCTAACACTTTCGGGTTGTTGCTTGCGAACCTGATTAACAACGGTTGCTCCAACGACTTGTCTTTGTTGACTATCTCGTGAGTGACTAAATTGCTTCTAGAAAGAACGGTGTCTATTTGGTTGTAGACGATGTTCGGACTTAGGTTGTATGTTTCTAACGCTTCTTTATCGAAGTTCACGATTATGGATGATGAGTTTAGGTCGTATCTAATCAATTTGATAATTTGAGACCCTGTGACTTCGGTCAGAAGTGATTGAATCCGCTTGGCCTTTTCTTTCGTATCGTCAATGTATAGGCGTATGCGGGTCTCCGGTGAGTAGTCAGGTACGTTCATCGGTGATTCAAGTATCTCCTTCAATCGGTCGATGTCTCCCTGAGAAGATAGTTTCCCTGCGAAGTGGAATGTCCTCAGGGCAGTCTGAGTCGCTGGCTCACCGATACAGGCTCCGGCAGTTGCCCCGATTGCTTCACCAAACCTACAAAGGGAGTCATCGTAGAACTCCTCTAACCTCTTTACCATCCTCTTGACTGTCGGCTTGGTGACTTCCCTAGTCATCAGAACCTTTCTGAGGGCTGCTTTGCTTACTTCTGATACGTTACTGTCTTTCGAGAATGCCGATTCGTATGTCTCCAAGTCTGAGGACTTGGAGCATTCTACGCAGGTGCCGAGGGGGAAATCGTCGGCTTCGGCTAAGTAGTTGCCATGCTTGCAGGTAAACTCGAAAAGAAGTGGCTGTAAAGTGATAGAATAACCATCGGTGTTGACGTCACTTTGACCTCTAATGTGGTATGGAGCAAGGCCGTCGTCACCGACCAAAGGAGAAATCACTCTCCCTGTTCTAACATTGACTACCTGCCTACGCTTATTTACCACACACGACTCTAGAGCCTTAATCATCTTCCTCTCCAAATACCCCGATTTGGCGATATTTCCTTGCCCGGACTCTATCGTAGACCTTATTCCAGCCGTAGAAGTAAACCAATACTCGTCGGGTTGCATACCTTTCGAATATCCGCTTTTGACGAATCCCGTATGTCTAGGGTGAAGTAGGGGCAATTGCTCTCCATTCATGGTTAGTGGGTAGTGAGGGAGCGCTCTCCTTGGGGTTATACCGTAGGTTATCCTGCTAGCCCCGACTCTGACTTGACCATAACTACCGGCCATTTGCCGGACGTTCTCGTCTTTTCCTCTCGCTCTAGAACGAACGGCGACCTGCATTGGGTTACCGCTTCCTTGAGAGTTCTCTATTGGCTTGAGAATGTCCTTTTCGTACTCATCTACAATCGAAAGAATCTTTTCTTCCAAGTAAGAGATTTTGTCTGCGTCGGCAACAGCCAACTTTGCTGGGTCGTTAAGTCTGACATATTCCATCAACCTACCCTCTTCGAAGGCGGTTTCTACCTCTAGAATGGCGTGTGCGGCTTCGCCATACCGCTCTTCGACGAAATCCACCACCTCCGGTGCGGCTGATACATCACTAACACCCATCGTGTAGCCTACTACCCTATGGGCCGAGAAACCTAGTCTAGTTACCAACTCAATGTACTCGCTTAGTTTCTCCAATCCTTTCTCATATCCTTCGTGGTAGATGAAACTAGGGGCGATAGAAGCACCGCCTTCCCCGAAGGCATCCTTTTCCAGCGTTCCTTGGAGTAGTTTACCATCTATGATTACTACTCTTTCCTTCTGCTTCTTACCATCTTTATACTCAATATTACCTATATCATCTACTCTAGGACTATTACCTATGAATGTAGCAGATACATATTCAGCATCTAGTATAGTGAATAGGTGATTGAACACAGCCCTACCAGTGTAGCATGGCTGCCCGTCAGGGGATGTGTAATCCGATTCGGGAAGACTCAGTATCTGCCTCTTCTCCCCCTTCTGCTTACCAGACCTTATCTCACTGTAAACCGTAGAGTAGCAGTCTGCTAGCGCCTTCTTAGAGAGGTAGGGAATGCCTTCATCGGTAAATCCTAGGCTACCGTTCCACTCGCCTATCCTTCTCTTATCGGTATGCGTGAGTAAGTAAAGCCCGCTTGTTTGGTCTTGGTCGGTAGCGACCGTCAATTTGCCGTATCTAGCGTGGATTATGTTCTTGGTCAGTAGCATTAGTTCTTCTGCTTCCTTCTTTGCCTCGTCCGACCTAACGAAATGCAGTTTCATAGCGTCGCCATCGTAGTCAGCGTTGAATGGGATACATACTGTTGGGTTCATTCTGAGTGATTTGGTCGGTACTGGTACTATCCTAAAGGCCATTATAGATTGCCTGTGAAGCGAAGGAGCACGGTTGAACAGCCCGATATCGCCCTTGATTAGGTTCCTTTCTAGATACATCCCTTCGTCCAAGATGGCAAAATAGTCGTACTCTGACCCTGCTTCGATGGTTTTTGGGGAAATGGTACTTTCATGAGGGTGACCATCCATGTAGATTGCCGTTGCAGCCGGATATTTCCCATCAATTCCGTTTTGAATCAACTGCAAGCACTCCTTCATGTTGTCCTTGGTGACCTTAATCGGATAGGAGACCTCTTTGCATACGCTCAATGGGACTCCGACTTCGTCAATGGATAGGTTCGAGTCGGGGCTGATTACAGAATACGCCACGCTTTCGACGTACTTTGACTGCAAATTGTTCCTGAAACGGCCCTTTTTACCCTCTAAACGATTCAAAATGCCTTTCATAGAGGTCGTTTTCACCGAGCCATTGTAGCCAAATCTCAAACTACTTCCGCCTGAGCCTATGTAATCCAATTGATTGTCGAATATCCGGCTAACTGCAAGGTAAATCTGGAACGCTGCTCTGTTTTTGCGGGAATCCGACGCACCGGAGTTTTTCAACCCCCTGTACTTGTTGGAAGCATAGACGACTGTCGAGTATAGTTTTGTCAGGTCATTGTCGTCGGGCTGGCCTGAGATGTGGAAGTTCATCGGTCTAGCCGTGTTTGGGGCGACTAAGAGTGTCTTCGTGAACAGGTTCTCCGGCCTAGAGTTCTCAGAATCCATACCATAGAAAGCGCACTCGTCATCAGGTATCTTCTCAAATATGGCTCTAACCGTGTCGTAACGAAGTGCTTTCAGTTCTATTCCTTCTCTGTACTCGGACGAGGGGGTCTCGAAGTTGAATACGCCTCCCTTGTTACCACCGTTATAGAACTCCAACTTCGTCGATTCCTTACCACAGTGGGGACATGGTCCGTCTACTATCTTGTCTTTGACAATATTGCTTATCCTCCTGAAGGAGCGGTCATTCCTACCACCTATGAGGAACTCCTGCTCTATTCTTGGCCTCATAGCGTCTATGACGTTCTGAGGAGTCCTTATCCTGCTACAATGATGACAAACTCGGTTTAGTATTTTCATTATTGGCTTGTTGGGGTCTCCCTTGCCTTTCTTATTACCCATGTAGATGACTTTCGGGACGGAAATGGGTAGGTCTATCCTCCCGAAGTGACCTTGGCACTGCTGCATAGCGGAAGTGCCGGCGCCATGCTCCGTCTGAAATGTTAGATTACATGTAGTGCAAGCCTCTTCGTTCGATGTGCTACCCATTCTAAGGTCTGAAACACCATTGACTATCGCGATTCCGTCTTCTGTTCTACTATCGTCAACAGTAACTTCCATGACCGATAACTTGGTGATTTCTTCGTCAGACATAAGGCCCATCTGCAATCCGGAGAACTCTTTCTTCGAGTGGTAAATTAGGTCGGTTCTACCTATATTGTAATATTCCTCCTCCTCGGAACCGAACGACTTCTTCGGTAAAGTTGCTTTGAGGGGTGTTTTCAGAACTATTGTGGCTTTACCCACTCCTTCGGGTACTACATCGGGGTACTTCTCCGATACGTCTTCGGCAAACATCGTGATTCTTGCTAGTAGATAGTTACTGTGGGCCGCTCTCAGACCAGCAGCATCAGGGTGGTTCTTGATGAACCTAATCGCGGAAGCCTTTGTCGTAGGAAACCATTTGTGACGTATTCTGCCGGTTGAAATGTTCAGTAGAAGATTACCTTCCTCATCGATATCTTCCGGTCGGAAGAACCAGTAGAAGTGAACAGGCTCCATCTTATCAGTCCACAACGATGCTTACCCTGCAAATAAGCCTACCCTCGGGCGTGATGATAAGCAATCATGTCTGCAAAGTCGTTCATCGGGTGGTTAGAGTGGGATTTTATCCACTGAAAGTGTATATCGCAGGGGTATTCGTCTAGTAGGGCGTCAACTTCCTCGGTGATTGACCTCATTTTTGACGTCCTCACCGGCCTAGTGCCGGCGGCTATCTCCAACGCAGGCTCGCAGTCTGAGCATATTCGGAAAGTGGTGTCTTCGTCTACTAGTGGTAGGCACTCCTTCAAGGCAAGTGAAATAGCCGCTAGTTCGGCGTAGACGTTGTTCCTCTTCTTGATTGGTATGGTCATCCCCTTCGACATGACTACCCTATCGGCCTTAACGTCCAATAGAACGAAACTGATTCCTGCCAAAGAATTGCTTCTTCTGCGATTCGACCCTACTGAGGCGTCAGTGTAGCAATTGATTTCGTTCAGATTATCACTTTCCGGTAGTATTCTACGGAGCCACCGGTCTTTGACTCCCTAGTTATCTTAACTACGTCGCCGGCGTTTATCTCTATTCCCTTGTTCCTAAGCATCTCTAGTGCCTTGTCGGACCACTTAATCAGTGGGAGTTCCTCCATGTCTAGATTTACTTTCTTTAGTTCCCTCTTCGTCGCTGTCATAGACAGTTTCTCGTGCTTGGGAAGTCCTACCCAAGTCATTCAGGCACTCTCCTCAGTCTTCTTCGCCTTCTTCGGCCCATAAGACGTCTTCGTAGTCATCGTACCAATCGTCTGAGTCGTCTTCTGACTCTTCGTCTGAGTCGTCTTCTGACTCCTCTGACTCTTCGGATTCTTCGCCTGAATCGGCGGGGGGCTCTTCCGCATCTGATTCAGCAGGGGGAGTGTCATCGGTATCTTCGGCGGAATCATCATCTCCGGCGTCAGCATCGGTAGTTTCCGGCTCAACATCTTCCTTTTCCTCCTCCTCTTGGGGTGATTCCTCGCTCTCCGGAAGGGGTTGCTCCTTTTGGGTCTCTTCCTCGTCCAAATCGTCCCAATCTAAGTCTTCCCATTCGTCTTCCCAGTCTTCGTCCTTGACGACTTCCTTTACTTGCTTGGGCTTTTCCTTCGCTTTAGGGGCCTCTCTCTTGAGGTCTAAGTCGCTTTCTTCGTCTTCTTCCTCGTCTAGGTCGTCGAAGTCGTAGTCTTCTCCTTCAGGGTCAATCAGTTCAGTGCAGTCTTTCAATTCTATGGTTTCGTACTTTTTCAAGTCAAATACCTCTAGAAACTTGTCTAACTTGTTGTCTGCGCTTTCTTCATTCATCGCGTGGATGACTATTGTCATGTCTACCTCGAAGGACTTCATACACGCTTCTGACATTAACATCTACTTGAGTGTGACCATTGTGGTCACTGCAACTATGTTAAGTGACCATAGAACTCGTTAAGTAGTGAACACCGGTCCCAAAGACCGATGGCCCTGACCGAGAAGAGGAAGATGCTGTTTCGAAACATCCGTGTAAGAGCGGCTGAGATAGAGTGGTTGAAATCGGAGAAACTCGGTAAAGAGGCATTATGGGAGACTCTCAAAAGAATCCGAGAGGAAAGGCAAGTAGGACAACTGAAGAAGGAAGGCAAACTATGAACGAACACAAACACGAATGCAAGTACTGCGGAGAGCAATTCGACGAGGAAAAGATGCTGAAGAAGCATTACTACGTCGAGCACCCTAAGAAACCAAACCCCCTAAGCAATAAGATAGGTAGGAAGTATGGTAGAATAGTAGGTAATATAGAGAGATGCTTCTATGCCTATGAGAAGAGTAACGTAGCAGTACTATCTACTAGTCAGATAGAGAGTTGGTATAACGAGAGATACAAGAACGGTATCACCAAGCAAAGGCTCTCGCACTTCCTAAGAACTCGTTCTCAATTTAGAAAGGTCAAGAAGGCACGTTTCAAGAGTACTAACCTAACAGAATCATGGTGGTCCCTAGGTGAGGTAGAAGGCCCTATCGATGTGGATATCAGCGGACACTGGGTAGAAGTGCCTCTAGTCGATAATTGAAGGATACCGGTATCCTTTCCGACGTACTAATAATGAGGGGTGAGAGCCCTTCTTACTAGATACCATGAATGAAAAGGATATCAAAATTGGACAACGATGGATGAGGAATGACACTAGGGTAATCAAGACCGTTTCAGGAATAAACGTAGTTAATGTTGGCCTGAACGAGGGCAGTTACATCAGTGGCGTCAACTTGAGGGGTGTCGACCTGAGAGGGGCGGACTTGAGAGAGGCTGTTGAGAAGACACTGGTCACCCTAAAGGTGGGCGATGGCGTAAACAAAATAAGCGCCAACGTCCTACTTTCCGACTACACATTGTTAGACTAGATACGCATAGGACTAAATTCAAACCTAGCGTATTCGAGACCGCTTAAAGCGGAACATAACGCCTCTAGGGGGACACCCTCCTAGATGGCTTATTAGAGATGATTCGAGAAATCGTTTACAGAGGAATAAGTGAGATGGTTACTTGGACAGTAGCGTTAGCGCTAACGATAATGAACGCCATATTTTTTTGGTATGTTTTACAGTATCACGCTATACCCTATTTGTCCAATGCTGGACTTATTTGAGAACCAAAGTCGTCTTCGGGCGCACTTTGGTTATTAGAGAAGAAATGTCAGATACCGGTATGGTTTCTGACGTATTAACAATGAGGGGGGGAAAGGAATCTCCCCATCAGATAGCGGCATTTTAATAGATGCCGTGTGGCTACAAGTAGTAGTCACACACCCCATAGAAATCTGCTTCGGCGGAGTTTCGGGTCTCGACCCGAATCGGGCTTATTCGCTTCGGCGGGTAAGAATATTCTATGGGATTAATTCCAAAATATCAGATAGATACTAGATATTTTAACAAAAAAACTCTATCGTGCCTAGCATGATTTAGTTAAGTAAGTGCTTGAGTGGCAAATACCCGCAAGGGGGCATGAACGTTGCAGAAATGCAGGGTTGAACCACGCACAGTAATTGTATGCCAACCCGTCTTGAACGGTGGTACAGAACTCTGAATATTATAGCATACTACGCTTATCAATTAACTACCCTGACCGCTTCAAGGCGAAGGTGGTGATAGACGAGGTAATCTCAGAGGTACTTGCTTGATGATAATAATCTTGCATTAGATGGAATTACTAGAGGTATCAGTCGGGTGAAGCATTGTCTGTCAACAATGACGAACCATAGATGGCTGGTAGACGGTCGCTACGTCAGCCTGCATTACTCCGAAGAAGGTTTGACAGAACCTGAATCGGACAGATGATAACAGGCTCCTAGCGACTGAACAGATGGAATTACTAGGGGTAAATATGGTACATCGATGAAACCACGGACGCATGGTTTCAATCGGTGAGTATACCATGGACTATGCTGGAAAGCGATAACCAACGACGACGAGTTGCCTAGGCAACAAATCGAAGATGGCCGCCAAAGGCAGACATACCGCAAGGTGTTGTCAGGTGGGTTCGATTCCTGCCTACTTCACCTTAACAGATAGAATAGAAAGAAAAATTGCTATCACTGCATTTTCGCCAAGAGGGGCAAAGATGTTCGGCTACGACGGTGCTCTACACCGCTCCCGGCTGGACACCCGATGACGGGCTAGAGGAGAGACGTTGCGAGTCTCGAATCGAAAGAGGATGCAGTATCTACTAGCACTCACATGGGACAGCCCACATACGATTGGGTCCCTGCCGTGGATAGCGGAAGCGTGAGTATATCGTAGGAGAGTTGAGTCAGAAGGTTCGCTACTGGAAGACGACACTCGTGGTAGGTGAGGGAAGATGAAAGAAAACGAGGCATCATGGCCGGACAACAATCCGGCTGTGGTGCCTTATTTTTTTACTAGATAACATGAGCGAAATAAGCGAAGAAGTGTTAGAGAAAATAAGGAATGGAGAAATAAAGGACCTGATAGAGGCTTACCTGAAAAAGCCTAACCTGAAAGGTGCTGACCTGAAATGGGATGACCTAACAGGGTCTGCACTGAGGGGTGCTGACCTAAGCAGGGTTGACTTAAGACAGGCTAACCTGAGAGGGGCTGACCTAAGCAGGGCTAATTTTCAATATGCTAACCTGAGAGGGGCTAACCTGAATGGGGCTGACCTGTACTGGGCTGATTTACACATGGCCGACCTGAAAGGTGCTGACCTGTATGAGGCTAACCTGAATGGGGCTAACCTAAGCAGGGCTAAACTGTATGGGGCTCACCTAATAGGGGCGGACTTGAGGGGTGCTGACCTCAGCGGAGCCAAATGGAATGGAAACACCCGTTGGCCCGAAGGATTTACTCCACCTGAATGAGAAACCAAAGTCGTCTTAGGGCGCAACTAGATGGATGAAGAGAGGAAGAATAATCCTCTACTAGTGGAGTTTGTAAACTGCACACCACACGCTATCGTCCTGCTGAGTCAGGACACCGATGGCGAGTGGGACACTGTAATGACTTTGGAGCCATCAGGACTGTCTTTCAGGGCAGTTTCTGACTACGAAGTCGTTGACAGCGTAACCTGCAACGAGCAGGAAGTCGAGGTGCGAAAGCGCTTCTTCGGTAAGGTGACAGTTACTGATGGTGATGGGAATGAGGTCGGTCTTCCGCCAAGGAAAGACGGCACTTTCTACATCGTCAGTAGCATCACTGCTCAGGCTGTGCCTGACCGTGACGACTTCCTAATGGTTGACGGTACTGTTAGAGATGACAGTGGCCGTATCATAGGTTGCACTGGATTCGCTATCATGCACTAATTGCATGGAGCGAAGATGTTCCACTTGGTGAGGCCCATAGAGGGTGGGATAACGGACTGACAATCCGCCCGAGTGTGACCACTACTACGGATTTCAAAGTGGTATTCAATGAAGATTAGCGTGCAAGGTTTCGCCCTGCGCTGGTTGGAGGATTAGATGAGTAAACTTGAGCAAAATGCTAGATACATCAAAGACAAGTACCCGAACTCCCCTCTACATGGGAACGTTCTAAGGCTTGTCTCAATGATGAAAGTTCACGAAAAAGAAATTGTTACGGCAGAAGAATGCCGAGCAGTTTTGGAAAGGGAGTGAAATCCCAACTAGATGGTTTGTATTAACACAAATTACAGAGTAATTAGGAGACCTGATGCAGAAAGAGCATACCCACGATTGGTTGTGTTCGACAGCACCAAGGAGGATGTCAATGAGCCAAATATGCACGGTTTAATCCGTAAAAGCATAGATGGCGGTCTTTTTACGATTGATATCCGATGTCCTAGATGTTATGAATGGAAAGAACCCGAGAGACCGGAAACAGCAGTGTTGAGTCACAGCAGTTTTATGCTTACGCTCCAATACGTTGCAGAGCAAGATGACATAAATGCCTTTGATTGGACACTACCGTTCCTATCGGGCCACTGCTCTGATTGCACTAGTTCATTCTCCGAACAGGAGAAGATTAACTTAGTCGCTAATGCGGCACTGGTTCTAAGGGCGAAATACATTCTTAATTTCAACTGATTGACGTAAGGGAGACAGGGGGGCTCAAGCCTCCCTGTCTTGCCGAATAAGAAGAGTGATAAATACACTGACTAGATGGAACCCAATGAAACTTGGAAATTACCCGGAAGAAACAAGGCAGAAGGTAACAAGGCACACTATGTGGCCGAGAAGATTTACCTAATTAGGGCGCAGACAGGCTATTGGCCTTCTACGTCTTACTTGGCCAGTAGATTCGACGGTATAAGAGGAAACCAAAATTGGCAGAGATATACATGGTCATCCACTGGTTGGTGGAACATGTACCGGAAATTGGCTATCGAAGGAGGTATTCTCACAGAAGAGTGCCTTAATGCTGAGTTGACCATGAGTAAAGGTCATCCGGTAATAAGACGACGTCAATAATAAGGGGACTAGTCCCCACTAGAAAGAGTGATAAATACACTAATTAGATGAGTGGCTTGATGAAAGACATCTTGGTATGTGACCAAGAAGGATGCAATAAAGAGGCTTACAGAGTCGTCCCTAGGAAGGGGGACAATAAAGGAGAAATATTCTGGCTCTGTGTAGAACACAAGGACGCTCTAGAATGAGCGCCTACTAGAGAGAGATTATTATGGTTAGAAGAAACCAAAATAGGTATATTCCTACTTATAGGCTCACTCCCTTAGAAAAAAGATTGAGGGAAGTGGCTGGGAAGCAGATAGATTTGACTCTGTCAAATCATGCTCGAAAGCGATTTGTCGAAAGGATGGGGATGACCTACAAACAGATGAAGGAACAATATGGTGACCCTTCGGTAATCAAGATGACAATACCACAAGAGTATGTTTATCTTAACGATGTACAAGACCCGATTAGGAGAACCCTAGATTTCGAAACAATGACATTTCAGATAATTCAAAACCGAGCGAAGTTCATAATCGCTTGGGATGTTGACGAAGAAGGAAAGGAAACGTGGACAGCGATTACCTTCTACTGGATGTCACGGGCTTAACGCCCTACTAGATGAGAATAAAAATTAAATCCGTAATAACTGGGAAGTGTGAGCATGTGGGATGAGAAACAACTCATGGTGGATATCGCCTTGAAGAAGAAGACCGTGTGCGAAAACGCTGGACTAGTGGAGACCTGCGATATGGTATTCCCTTACGTTCCGCAGAAAAAGTTCTGCGACGAATGTATGAAAACAATTCTCGAGGAGCGCAGGGAAACAAAGAATAGGAAAGCGCGAGAGTATCGCAAGAAGAACTACGAGAAGGTTCGTGCGATAGAACGCCGGTCTGCACGGAGAAGGCGTGAGAAGATAAATGCGAAAGCACTCGCAAGATATCACGCAAACAAGGAGAAGTGATTCTCCTACTAGATGGATGACATAAGTGAAGAAACATTCGAGG
>MDSW01072164.1_pt1 | contig 26849 bp, 26 predicted proteins | sample 811171 | NCBI WGS metagenome assembly MDSW01 (sample SAMN05326641, study PRJNA326480) | marine metagenome | isolation source: seawater | place: Atlantic Ocean: North West | collected 2012 | reverse complement strand
CGGGTCCCGCCTGCAATCGCCCCGCTGGCGGCAGGCCTCGCTTTCGGTCTTGCATCATCTCCTTGCACCACCCCTGTCTTGGCCGTCCTCTTGGGTTGGATTGCCCAAAGCGGCAGACCACTGGTGGGCGTGGCATGGCTCACCAGTTTTGGCGTCGGCCAAGTGCTGCCTCTTCTTCTAGCCGGAACATTTGCTGCAGCCGTTCCAAAGCTTCTAGCGCTCCGCCCTCTAGGACGCTGGGTTCCTCCCCTCAGCGGAGTGATCCTGATCGCAAGCGGTGTCTTGACCCTCTTGGCGCGCTGGAGCTGAACGAACGATGTTGCTGAACCTTCGACGATTGGCCGCCTGGATCTCAGATCTACGCCTAGCCATTCTGCTGCTGCTCTGTATTGCCTTAGCGAGTGCCGTCGGCACTGCCATTCCGCAGGGAGATCCTGCGCAGAGCTACATCGATGCTTATCAAGACACTCCATGGTTGGGTCTCCTGAGCGGACAGCAGGTTCTGCAGCTGCAACTCGACCATGTGTATTCGAGCAGCTGGTTTTTAGCGCTACTGGCCTGGCTTGGACTGGCACTGATTTTGTGCAGCTGGCGTCGCCAATGGCCCGCCCTGCAGGCTGCTCGCCAATGGGTTGACTACCGCACACCTCGCCAACTGAGCAAACTATCGATTGCCGAAAGTCTTCCCTGCCGTGAACCGAAGACGTCTTTAGATCGACTCAGCAAATTGCTCAGATCCCGTGGTTGGCAATTACAGCAAACTGAGGGGAGGCTGGCGGCTCGACAAGGCGTCCTGGGCCGGACAGGGCCGCTCTTAGTTCATACCGGTCTCGTGCTGCTCATGCTTGGTGCTGCATGGGGATCACTGGCCGGAAACCGCTTGGAGCGATTTCTCGCGCCTGAACGATCTTTGGATCTTCTCAATCGCGATGGAGACAACCAACTGACGATCACGCTCGAATCGTTTGGAATCGATCGCGATCCAGCCGGCCGACCCGAACAATTTCGATCCATCCTCGCCCTCACCGACCCAAGCGAAAACAAGCCCAGCCAACACGAAATCAGCGTCAACCACCCCCTTCGCTACCGCGGCATCACCATCTATCAAGCGGACTGGTCTCTGGCCACGATCCGATTACAAATCGGCCGTAGCCCAGAACTTGAGTTGCCTTTGCAGACCTTTCCAGAACTCGGTGATCAAGTTTGGGGACTGGTCCTCCCCACTCGACCGGATGGCAGCCAACCTGTGCTGCTCAGCTTGGAGAGCGAGCAAGGGCCGATTCAAGTCTTTGATGCAAACGGGGAACGACTGGCACTGCTGAGACCGGGTGGAGCAGCAGTGGATGTCGAAGGCCTACCTCTACGGGTGGGATCCGTGCTGCCCGCTAGCGGATTGTTACTTAAACGTGATCCTGGAGTGCCCCTGGTTTATTTGGGTTTTGCCATCACGCTTTTAGGCGGTGGTTTGAGTCTGATTGCTACACGGCAGCTCTGGGCCATCGCCTCCAGCGATCAATTGCATGTCGGGGGTCTCTGCAATCGAAACTTGGCTGCTTTCTCCCAAGAGATGCCGCTGCTCCTCGCGGAAATTCAACAGGGTTGACGTGTGCCATGACTAACGCGGACAACTGTGTGGACATTGCCGCGAGGATTGAAATCTGCCTCTAACTGCATCCAAACCGGATCGCAGGCTGCGATCAGATCGTCAAGAATTCTGTTGGTGACTTCCTCATGGGAGATGGAACGATCGCGATAGCTGTTGATGTACAACTTGATCGCTTTCAACTCCACAACACGGGGACCAGGCTGATATGTCAGCCGAAGAACAGCAAAATCTGGATAACCAGAGTAAGGACATTTACACGTAAATTCCGGCAATTCAATCGAGACTTCGTAGGGACGACTCGGTTTCGGGTTGTCGAAACAGATCAACTCCGCTTCAGAGATCTGCCGCTCTCCATAAAGCGGGGTGCTTGTCTGCTGGTCGGTCACAAGTGCGGTCATGGGCAGACCTGATGCCGTTCAACAATCAACCTAAAAGGCTGCGACAGCACAGTTGTGTGACAGCAGGTACAACCGAACCGGCGAACCACGCCATGCTGGATGAAACGGATCGAATTCATGAGAAAGGTCGAAGCTGTCATTCGTCCCTTCAAGCTGGAGGACGTCAAAGTGGCACTCGTCGAAGCCGGCATCATCGGTATGACCGTGACCGAAGTCCGCGGTTTCGGTCGGCAGAAGGGGCAAGTCGAGCGTTATCGAGGGTCGGAATTCACCGTCGAGTTCCTCCAAAAGCTCAAGATCGAAGTCGTTGTTGAAGACAACCTTGTTGAGGAGGTGGTTAAAGCGATCGGAGACTCAGCCCGCACCGGTGAAATCGGTGACGGCAAGATCTTCATCTCACCGGTGGAATCGGTGATGCGGATTCGCACTGGAGACCGTGATAGCACCGCTCTCTAATCCAACGATCTATCCACCCCGTCGTTCCCCGAGTTCGAGCGGTTGAAACGTCAACGAAATCCCGAATTCTTCAGCGAATTCAACAACGCGGCACCAGGCCCGATCTCCGCTTTGTGAAGGCCGAACAATCCCCGTCAAGATCACAGGTGCATCACGGCTCTGGAGAGACATCTCAAAACGGGGCCATCCAATGGACGCTTGCACCGAGTCGGCACGGTATGTCGGAGCTACATCCAAAGAACCGATCAGGATTCTGCGGAGATCGCCATCCCAACGATGGGAAATGTCATAGATCTCTAAGAGGTCAGCCACGAGTGCCCAAGACCGTCCTTGCTCATCCAATTGCACAGCAAGATCAACATGACGGGCTTGAATTGTTGTGACTCCGCCAAATTGCAACGGTTGATGTAACGACACCACAGAAGACTGGTTCAGCCCAAGATGTTCCCGAATTCTGGTGCGCAATTGTTCACCACCATTTGGGCTGCCATTTGGTTCGAGCTGCAGAAAATCCCAACGTTCGCCGCTGCCACCCCAAATCATTGGCCCATAGTTGTCGTGCATCACCCGTCCATCGAGGTTTGAGGCTGCCTCGGCATGGGTCATGACGCGCTCGATGGTGATGTCTTCAACATCCCAACGCCACTCACGACACAGTGCAGCTGTCTCAGCGCAAAGTGCTTCCACTTGCGCCTGGGTCGGTGGAATGCTCCATGGATCTGCCCGTCCTCCCATACAGGCACAGGACAAGGCAACGCTATTGCTGTTGCGCTGCCAGGTATGAGCCGGAAGGTCGACGCTATAGGCGTGAAGGCGGTGCACCTGACCATCACCACCAATGATGGAGTGATAATGACCAGGACGAATCCAGTCATAGCCCGTCGCAGTCCAGTGCAGATAAATAGTGGGAGCCATCAGATCAAAGTAATGAACAACATTTGCTGAAGAACAGATCGATCTTGTTCAACATCATTTGTGATTAGCTGCTCTGACCGATCGATTGCAGCGATGAAAGTTTCTTACCATGCCATCAAAGTGGTGTGGGCCAACCCAACATCTGTGAAGCTGCAACAGGGCACGACATCAACAAAAAGTGGTCCTGAATTCAGAAGGAGCCTGTCAAACAAATCCTGGCAGCTCTCGGACTGTCAGGCCAGAACTAGCTTCGCCAAACAAGGACGTTTGAAGCCATAGATTCAAACGGTTGTGCAACTGCGTAGGCCGTTGATTGAGCGCTACACGCTGCCCGAAATGGGAGCTGTCTGGAATGAACAAGCAAAATTCCAGAGCTGGCTAGATGTTGAGATTGCTGCAACGGAGGCCAACTGCCGCCTGGGTCGGGTTCCTGAAGAGGCCCTCAACACCATCAAATCCAAAGCCTCCTTCTCGGTGGAGCGGATCCTCGAGATTGAAGCCGACGTGCGCCATGACGTGATCGCCTTCCTCACCAACGTGAACGAGCACGTGGGCGATGCCGGGCGGCACATCCATGTGGGCATGACCAGCTCAGACGTCCTGGACACAGGATTGGCCTTACAACTCAAGCGGTCGGTTGTGCTCCTGCGACAGGAATTAGATGCCCTCGCTGACGCGATTCGAAATCTCGCGCGCGAGCACAAGAGCACGGACATGATCGGTCGCTCCCATGCCATCCACGGTGAACCGATCACGTTTGGCTTCAAGTTGGCTGGCTGGTTGGCGGAAACAGAACGCAACCGCAGCCGGCTGGAACGACTAGAGAACGATGTATCCGTTGGACAAATCAGTGGTGCCATGGGCACCTATGCCAACACAGATCCGCAAGTTGAGCGCCTCACCTGCGAGATTCTCGGTCTGACGCCGGATACCGCCAGTACGCAAGTCATCTCCCGTGACCGTCACGCCGATTACGTGCAGACCCTGGCACTTGTTGGTGCCTCACTAGAACGGTTTTCAACTGAAATCCGCAACCTGCAACGCACCGACGTGCTGGAAGTCGAGGAGAGTTTCGCGAAAGGGCAAAAAGGCAGTAGCGCCATGCCTCACAAACGCAACCCAATCCGCAGCGAAAGGATCAGCGGCCTTGCACGTGTGTTGCGCAGTTATGTGATTGCAGCTCTCGAGAATGTCAGCCTCTGGCACGAACGAGATATCAGCCATAGCTCAACGGAGCGCATGATGCTGCCCGATGTCTCTGTAACACTTCATTTTATGCTGCGTGAAATGACAATCGTCATCAACGGCCTAGGCGTGTATCCCGAAAACATGCGCCGCAACATGAATACCTATGGTGGGGTTGTTTTCAGTCAAAGGGTTCTACTTGCACTTGTGGCAAAGGGCCTCAGTCGCGAAAAGGCCTACAGGATTGTGCAGAAGAATGCTCACGATGCCTGGAATACAGAAGCTGGCAATTTCCGATTCAATCTCGAATCAGATCCCGATGTGACATCGTCTCTTTCCAGTCAAGAATTGGCTGAATGCTTCAGCACAGAAGTCCATCAAGCCAATCTTGATGTGATCTGGAAACGGCTCAACATCTAAAATCAAAGACCAAGAAGACCAGTCACCGGTAAGCCAAGAATCCGAAAAATGCTCGTTGCTCTGATGATCGGATCGAGAGGTTCAAGGGCATCCTTGAGGCCATCCGTCATCCGAGCAAGCTGAGTACGGTTCACAACTAGAACATCACCTTGTCGCAAAGGGGGGTTGGTAGGACTACTCAAAACAGCCTTGGGATTGAATCCCATGCTTTTAACCGTCGGCTTGCCTTCTCCATCAACACGAATTAATTCAACTGTATTATCGCTTCCACGGCGTGTAATTCCCCCCGACGCGAGGATGGCCTGAGACAAAGGAGCATTGGAAGGCACCGACACAACGCCTGGCTTACTGACTTCACCAATCACATTCACCTTGATTGTTGCAGGTGCAAAATTCGACGACGCCGTTGTAATCATGTCGGCATTTTTTAAGTTTTCAGCTTTGTACACACGAATGCTATCTCCGTCATAAATCAACGGAATCGGTGCATGGCCACCATCACGCAAGACTGTTAGATAATCAAAGGTATAACTTTTGACAGCACCACCAGGTTTTCGAGCGGGTCGGATTACCTCCAACTTCGATAAATCTCCAGTTGCAGAGATACCTCCAGCTTTTTGAACCACTTCGACCAAGGTTGGCCAGCCATTTTCCTTTTTCGGGTTGAGTGTGAATACGCCTGGACGCTCCACCTCTCCTGTCACCGTCACCTTGATCGGACGAGGTGCCACCAAATCCAAATACACAAGCGGTCGTCTCAAAATTCGGGCATAGCCATCAGTAATTAGCTGCTTCGCCTCTTCGAGTGTGAGCCCCCAAACATCGACCGTTCCAAGCCGAGGCAGGTTGATCGTGCCGTCACTCAGAACCTCGACGCTTGCCTCATATCCCTCCATCTTGAATACCGTCATGTTCAGCTTGTCTCCTGGCGCCAAGCTGTAGCGATAAGGATCGGAACCGTCTGCAGCAGAAGCGCGTTGGACAGCTGCTACCGAAGGGGTCAAGCCGGTGATGACGCCCGTTGCAATCGGCATCATCACCAGGCCGCCCGCTAAAACCGACGCAAAAGTATTGACCGGGAAACCTGCGCGGAAGGTGAATGACATAGACAAGCGAGCGTGCTGGTGAAGACGAAATAGAACAAGGATCTAATCTTCCCTCAGATTGAGACGGAATGGGACATCCATGACACTGCCTGGTTCGTCCATCCCCCAGGAGGTGGCTCTCCCAGCAGCGTTAGTCGAAGCAAAGCTCAGCGGCGGACGGCTTTTTTCTATTGAGGGGCTGGAGCTCTTCCTGTTACCAGGGAGGGATTTTGCAGCTGTTGACGATGCCGTTGGCCGGTTGCGCGAAGCGACATACCGACAACAACTCTCTGGCTCGGGAGACAGTCGAGATCTGGATGGTCGTGATGCGCACTATGACCATCTGCTTCTGGTCGAAAAAAGCAGCGGAGCGTTAGCCGGTGCCGCCCGTTTGCAATTCATCCCTGGTGGCACAGCAACGGATGAACTCCCCGGGAGTGATGGGTCGTATCTCGAACATGTCTATCCAGGGATCAAAGCAACCCTGACCCAGCTCGGACATCACCTCGAGATTGGACGAGTGACCTTGTCCGCTCGCTTCCAACGACAACCTCACTCACTCATGGCCCTCTTTCGAGGCGGTCTTCTTATTGCAGCTCGCTCCGGCTACGGATCTCTGCACGGGTTGGTGTCGTACAACCACTTCGCCCATCCCGAAGCGGTGAACCAGGCATTTCTGAGTGCTCTCATGCGTCCGCCTTATCGACAATCCAGTCCTGAACTTCCGCCACCGCGCCATCCTGTTGAATCCATCTCGCCCAGTGATCTCCCTAACCCGGTCGCCAATGTTCAAGCCCTAGAGCTGAGTATCCGCAACGACTTATCAGACAACTTTCGACTTCCTGTCCTGCTTCGCCAATACTTCAATCTGATGGAAGCGCGCGTTTGCGACCTTTCTTTGGCTCGTGACTTCAACCAGATCACTGAAATCCTGATGGCGGCTGATCTGTCCCGTCTTCCTGATGAAAGGCTGCGTTATTTCATCGATGTAGAGCATGAACCGATCTACCAGCAGTTCAGCTGGTACCGAGGGGAAGCGTCGGCAGATCTGCACTGATACTTTGACTTCTACGAATCCGGGAGAAGCGGGATTGGGGAAAACGCTCCCTGAAAATCAGGAGCTGCAGGGGCGGCTAACTGAGATCCTGCATCGCATCTCTGGGGCGGATCCAGCCGTCATCACATCCGATGCACGGTTAATGGAGGACATCGGGATTGATTCGCTTGGTTTTTACGAAATCCTGATCGAAGCAGACACCTCGTTTGGCATCCGAATTAAGGAAGAGGATTTACTGAAATTCCGCACGGTCGGAGATATTCAACAACACCTGGAATCGCTGAACAGCCAGTCCACTCATGCGGACCCCAGCTAATCGCTCAGCCGTTGTCGGTTGGGGATCTATCACTCCACTCGGTGCTGATGCCGAGCAAACATGGATCAATGTGCAAGCAGAACGCTCAGGCGTTCAACGTCTGACAGATCCGTGGGCTGAAGACCTCAGCGTCTGCATTGGCGGACGAGTGCCTGAATCGGCACTCGATCAGCTCACACCACTGATCCGCCGCCGCTCCGATCGCTGTGCACAGTTGGCGATCCTTGCCGCTCGCCAAGCATGGGCGATGGTCGAGCCGCAACGACTCGGCATTGATCCGTCTCGGGTCGCCGTGGTGATCGGCACCGGAATCGGTGGTCTCACGACCATGCATGAGCAACATCTTCAGCTCACAACTGGCGGTCCCTCCCGCGTCAATCCACTGACGGTGCCCATGCTGATTCCCGATGCACCAGCCGGTCAAGTCGCCATCGATTTACAACTCAAAGGAGGAGCCCACACCCCTGTATCCGCTTGTGCCTCCGGCGCTGAGGCTCTGATGCTGGCCCAGATGCTGCTCAACGATCACCGGGCTGATCTTGTGCTCGCCGGAGGAACAGAAGCACCTGTGAATCGACTTGGCCTCGTGGGCTTCTCGGCGATGCGTGCCCTCTCGTCTCAAAACGAGGACCCCAGTCAAGCCTCACGCCCTTACGGGGCGAACAGAGACGGCTTTGTGCTCTCTGAAGGTGCTGGCGTTTTGGCCTTGATGCGAGACAGCGACGCCGTCTCTCTCCCTCCACTGGGATGGCTTCTGGCCTGTGGCAGCAGCAGCGATGCCCACCACATCGTTGCCCCAGAACCGCAAGGACTGCAGGCCAGTCGTGCCATCGACGATGCCCTACTGCGTGCAGATCTAAAGCCTGAAGATCTCAGCAGTGTTCAAGCCCATGCAACCGGCACAACGTTGGGAGATTTGGCAGAGGCCCGTGCCTTGCGCCGCAGCCTCGGAACCACCGCTGATCAACTACCGGTTAGCGCACCGAAAGGACAGCTTGGCCATCTTCTTGGCGGGGCAGGTGCTGTGGAGGCCATCATTGCCCTTCAATCGTTGCGACAGGGCTTGGTGCCAAGAAGCTTGAATGCCGACCCCCTCGATCCAGAGGTGCATCTTGCTGTCACCACCACCGGTTCTGTAGAACTCACGGCGACGTCAAGCCAACGAGTGTTGTTGAAAAACGCCTTTGGCTTTGGCGGACACAACATCAGCTTGGTTCTTGCAGCTCCCGCCTGTAGTACTCCTGCACCATCCGACTGAACCCCTCTCTGTCGCGTGGATCCTGAGGCAGAACAAGATCGCTGGAGCGACCCCGACGACACTGAATCGTTCCCAACGGGGCCGTCAGCCGACTCAACAGAAGCTTCCAGGGTTGATAACGAGCGCCCAGAGCATCGTCCATGCCCTCATAACGGAACACCCAAGGCACCAGCCGCCCCCCGTAATGACGCGCCAGCATCCAGGCACTGGCTGAAACCCGCTGTTCGATCGGGGTTACCAATGAGCCATTGGGGGCAATCATGATTTCGCCCTGTTCTCGTAGCAATGTGGAGGCGCTGATCAAACCTTCAACTCGCGACTCAGCCTTGCGATGGTCCAGCACAGCGGAACCGGCATTGCGAGCGGCAACGGCATAGCCCGGCAACACCCATCGCAAATGCAATTGGGCTGTGGTCAACCCGGGAAGTTTGAGCACCCCTTGAACCACCAACCCATCACAAGGGCTGCGGTGATTAAAAATGTGCACAAGCGGCACATCAGAGTCTTCGCTGCGCTGACTGTCATCAACCACCACCTGCACACCGAGAGCGCGGAGCGCTACTGCAGAGGCCATGGTCATGAACTTCGCTGCCCAGCCAGGCTGTCGCAACAACATGGCGGGGAGCTGCAGCCCGTAGAGCAGAAAGCCCAAACAGGCCCAGCCAAGGCGTGAGACCACACGCGCGACCAGAACCAACGGATTTCCAGAGGCCTCAGAAGGCTTGAGCAGCGGCAACTGTGGTCGAGGCTCCAACTGTCGAGCTTCCTGACCGATTGGGAAGGTCGTGCGAAAAGGAAAATCTCCATCGAAATTGCCATTCACCTGCGTTGTCTTCACCAGGTGGTTGTAAAAGCGATAAAAAAGTGGCCGTTCGCTTGGCTGCGGATCTCTCCAGAAATCATCGAGAGGCTTCTGATCAGTAAGACCCTCTAAATTGTAAAAAGTATTGCCCATTGTTTTCGTGGGCACAGCATGAAATAGCGCCTGAAGTCCGACAGTACTATTCACCGTAATCACACCTCGGCAAGTCCTTAAATAGCGACTTAAAGCACCATCATGAAAATAATGAACTCGACTGCTGACGCCATAGCGTCGGGCCAGCAGCGAAATCAAAGTTGAATAGTTGTTATATCCACGGTCGCGTGGGTGATGTTTAAACGCCAGATGATCTGAGGCGTGAGCATGAGCCGAAAAGGAACGAATCACATCCTCGATGAAATCATGCATGCCTCGATAAGGCGACCCCATCTGAATCTGACTATCACTCGAGACCTGAAGCACAGCCAAGAAAAAAGAGACATGCTCCAGCAATCGACGCTTGACCAATCGCTCCTGAGATCGATAGAGCCAATAACGCCAGCTGCCCCGCAGCTGGCACCACAGAAATCCAGGAGAAGGCTGAAGCTTGTGCTCTCCTTCGATGATCGGATACCGAGTGAATGCATGCTGAATAAACGTGGGCGCCTTCCAGGCTTTCCGCCAACGCCAACCAGGATCCAACACGATGTCGCGCGGCAAATCATCCACCGGCGGCAGAGAGCGGTAAAAATCAACCGGTTTATTCAAATTGGACCGAGCATTCACCCGGTCTTGCTCCAAAGTGACATAGTTAGGGCGTAAATATCCAAGCTCAAAAACCCATGCCTCCAAGCCCAGCTCATGGGCAAGATCTATCGCGATTCGATGAGGAATAATGAAATCGCCATACATAAAAATGTGGCGAATTTGTCGATCTAACAACAACTGCCGCAGAAACGGTCGCCACGCGTCCATCCCCCCCCGAAAAGGCACCCTGACCTCTGAAGGGAAACCGAATTCATGCAAAGGGAAGCTGACCTTGGTCACCGGGATGCCGCAACCGCGCAGGTAGCTGCAGAAACGGGCAAAAAACAGTCCGATTGGCCCCATCAGCAGTAAGACCGGCCCTTCAATGCGCACCTGCACCAATGCCGGCGCCCGTCCCCTAGCCAAACCGCGATCCAATCGATGGATTGATCTCAAATCCTTGCACGGCTTAGCGACGTCTCAATCGTCCCCAGTGGCGGAACAAAGCTTGCACCAAAGTGCGTCGTGGCAAGGGGGCATCCCGCCAAGCCACAAGCTCATCAATGGCTTGCTCAGGAGTGATGAACCAACCGCTGTGACGACTGACATAGCGGGGGTAATCGATCAGGGCAGCATGCACCAGTGCAGCCAGAGGAAGACGCCGATGTCTGCGTTCACAACACAACTGATCGTGGGTCAACCCCCATCCCGCATAGAAAGGAATCCCCCAGCAATGCACCTCGACTCCACGGAGCAACCCTTCAAAACCAGCCAGCGACGTCAACACATGCAAGGCATCAACTTGAGTAAACAGCTGCTGAATCGAACCCGTCGTTAGCACCTCGTCGCAGAACGAGGCTGCATTCGTCTCGTCCTCCCCAGCGCGACATAGACCGGCCACGACATCCGGATGAGGTTTATAGAGAAGGTATGTCTCCGGCTCAACCGCCCGCACTGCTTGAAGCAGTTGGAGATTGCTGCATATCCCAGGAGCACCGAAGCGGATCGAGGCGTCGCTTTCCACTTGTCCCACCACGAGTGCCACACGAGTCGCTCCAGCTGGTCGCGACCAGGGGGTCGCATCAAGGTTGTATTTCGTGATCGCCTCATCCACCAGCCGTTGGCGGAGCGCCAATGCACGCCTTAACTGGTCATCGCTCCAGATTGTCTGAGCCAGAAGCGTCTCGAGATCACTCGGGCCGGTGGCGTCGTAATACATCCCCGATCGATCGACCACCCAAGAAATCGGGGCGATGAGATCGGCCCCAAGACCCACTGATCTCAAAAAGCCATCTTCCACCCTCAACACTGGCAAGCCCCGATGACGCACCAAAGCGTTCAAACGTGAACTGATTCGTCGCCCCCAAACCACCACAGCATCACAGTCACGCCGGGGGCGTTGCCAGGGCCAACGAAAGCGCAGCTCACTGCCCGCAAGAAAGCGCTTGAGATGCTGTTGTTTCCAAGGCGTAAATCCGAACACCTCGAGGCGGGCAGGTGCAGCGGCCTGAAGACGTCGTTGCAGCCCAATCGCCTGCATCACATCTTCAATCTCACAACGCTGGTGACGATGCGGATCGATGCAACGTGGATAAGCGATCAAACAAGCATGAACAAGCGCAGTCAGCGACGGGCTCACGCTTGACCGGCGTCTGGGTGCTGGCAGGCGATCTTGCGTCAGCCCCCATCCGCCATAGAACGGCATGCCAAAGCAATGCACCGGACGCCCCCAAAGCAGGGCCTCAAAGCCCATTTGCGATGTCACGACGTAAACCGCTTGCGCTCGTTCCAACAGAGCAGCCGGATGCAAACCATCAGCACAAAGCTGAATGCGCGGATGGATCAAATCCTGGGATCTGAAATGACCACGAGCGCGACCGCGGATCACATCAGGATGAACTTTGACCACCACCGTGCAATCGGGATACTCCTCCAGGGCCGCTGCCAACATCCGGCGAAAGCTCCTGGCATCAGCCAAACCGAGGTCAATCGAGCGGTCTCCCGCCGATTGATCCACCACCAGCACAAAAGATTGATCAGGTGCCGGAGACTCCGCAGCGGTGTTCAGCTTGCTCAGCCTCTGACGACACCACAGCCGGCGCAACGCGTCAGCACGCTGCTGCTGCGCGGGCAGGAGGGGTGAACAAATGAGCTGCTCCAAGCGACTGGGGCAGTTGGCGTCGAAGTGAACGCCCAGATCATCGACAAGCAGACACAGAGGCGGATCAGACGGCCCTTTCCCAACAGATCGCAAAAAGCCATCCTCGAGGTGCCAGATCGGCACACCCCAGCGTCGCCCCAACGCCTCAACGCGCAGTGCACTCGGTCGTCGTCCCCAAGCCAGCAGCGCCTCCGGACGACCACTGCGGCACGCACGACGACCGATCAGCAGCTGGGCCGGAGCCAACAGCTTTGGGAGGGTCTGATGAACCAGCATCCCGGTGTCTGGCACCCCCAACCGCTTGGCATCCAGCCTTGTCATCAGCGAGGGCGGGAGTAAGAAGGGCGCATCGAATCCTCCCCGATGACGGCCTCCCCTGCCACTGCAGCTCTGGCGCTGATTCCCGCCCGCGGCGGCTCCAAAGGGATTCCTGGCAAGAATCTCCAAGACGTGGGTGGGATACCCCTGGTTGGCCGCAGTGTGCAAGCAGCACTCGCCAGTCGATATGTCACGCGTGTGGTCGTCAGCACCGACGACGACGCCATCGCCACTGCTGCCAAGGACCATGGCAGTGACGTTGTGCGCCGTCCAAAGGCCATCGCTGGCGACACCGCCAGCTCCGAATCCGCACTGCTCCATGCTCTCGAGGTTCTGGAGGTATCCGGCCCATTGCCAGCCAAGTTGGTGTTTTTGCAGTGCACGTCACCGTTCACCACGGCAGATCAAATCGATCGTGTCATCGCTGCGGTGAAGCCGCCAGCCATCAATAGCGCCTTCGCTGTTGCCGCTTGGCATGGTTTCCTATGGCGCGCGGACGGCCGTGGCATCAATCACGATCCCCAACAACCCCGGCAACGCCGCCAGGATCTAGAGCCTGCCTTTTTAGAAACCGGCGCGATCTACGCCATGGACACCGATTGCTTTCGCCGATCCAAAAGCCGTTTCTGCGCCCCTTGGCAGCCTGTGCTGATCGACAGCTGGCACCCTGAAATCGATTCGCCGGATGATTTAAGCCTCTGCCGCGCTCTTGCAGAGATGGCTCAGGGCTAGTTTTGCTGAGTTGTGATTCGAGGCCAATGGCGCCCGCAGACGACAAGCGCCTGGCCGGCCGAAAGGTTGTCGCGGTCGCCTGCTTCGATTCCTTCGGGAAAATGGCGATGACCCTGTTGGCGGCCTGCCGACGCGAAGGTGCGGAGACAACACTGCATTTATTAGAGATCTCCAACAGAGCTCTCTCCCGCAGACAAAAGCTTGAGATCCGTCGAATCGATCCCCGAACCCGAATCGAAAAAAGCAGCTGGAGCGATTTCCGCAAGATCACAGCCCCCATGGCCGGCGAAGTGGATGCGCTCGTGCTCGGTCTCGATGGACAGCGCAGCCGTGATGCCCTGCTGATGCTCAGCACGGAGTGGAAAAGTTCTGACCAGCGGCCGATTTTGATCAGCGCCTACCCCGGGATTTTGTTCCGCTTTGCCCTTGAAGGGATGCTGGATCGATCGGGCGCCGATTTGCTCTGTCTCAACAGTCCTCACGATTTAGCCACGTACCAACAGGGGTGCGCGGCACTCGGCATGGACAGCAGCAATGCGGTGGTCACAGGTCTGCCGATTCTGTGGAACGTGCAAGCCCGCCAAAAGCAACCCGAAACGCCGTCGATTGTCTTCTTCGAGCAGCCTTCCATCCCCGTGCATCCTCTGCAGCGCCGATATCTCTGCAAACAGCTGAAAGAGTTGGCAGAGGCCTGGCCCAACCACTCCGTCATTTTCAAACCCCGAACATCCAGCATCGAGAGCACGCTGCATCGCCGCCATGGAGAGATGGCTGGCGTCATCGACAAGATGACGGAGAAAGTGCCCAACCTTCAGCTCAGTTTTAAGCCAGCAACCCGACTACTGCGGCAGTGTGGTTGTGCCATCACCGTCTCATCCACAGCAGCGCTCGAGGCGATGGCCATGGGGGTGAGCACGCGCATCGTTGGGGATCTGGGTGTCACAGAAACCTTGGGGAACCATTTCTTTGCGAGCTCTGGGGCGGTTGCAACATTTGCCGCCATCCGCGAGGAGCCATTCCAGCTCACCCATGCCCCGGAATGGCTACAACAAAATGGCTACCAACGCCACGGTGCGGATCACTTCATCGATGCACTCCAACAACGTTTGTTGTCGGACATTCGACCTTTACCCACCAATAACATCGGCCCTCATGCATGGGGAAGCAGCAGTTGGCAGGGTTACGCGATCCGTCAAGGAGGTCGGCGAATGTTAAGTAGTGGAGGGGCCCGATCAAGCCAACGCAAACGACATCAAACCCGTAGCCTGCTCAGGCGAATCAGAGATGGCTTGGTCGGATTTGGTTGGTTCTCCAAATTGTTGCGGGAGCGATGACCATTTATCTCGTTAGTTCAAACGCCAACAGTGCTTTTGCTTGTCACCTGCTCGCGGGTGAAATAAGACGGCGTGGTGAAGATTGCTTCACGGTTTCTCGGCTTGAACAACAGCGACTGACACCCTATCCAGCTGAAACGTTGGTAGCGGATGTCCCCCTCACTGCGAATGAGTTTCTCAATTCTCCATTAATCCATCAAGCCAATGCACTCGGCGTCTTCATCAATGCTGCTGATTTAGAGAAATTCACAACCATTTATCGTCAAATTTGTCGCCAGTTAGACAAACAGCCAGCTCCAATTTTTAGTGGTCCAACTTTTCCCTTGGTGGGAGATGCTCTGGTGTCTGATCTGATGTCGCGACAGTGTGCTGATTTACTCATTGTGCACGGCGAGAGGCAGGTGGAAGAAGCCGCCGCGATGACGTTTAACTGGAGCAATCCTTTTCCAAAAGTAATGACTGGCGGCCTCTGGTTTATGCCTGAGCGCCCCGCTATCGGCCAGCTCAGTGGCGTGAAAACCGTTAAAACACCTCACACCTTGGTGGTGTTGGCACAAAACTCAGCTCCAATTCTCAAAGGCGCCAAGCTTGATCTATATCGCCACTTGTGGACATGGGCAGAACGGTCACCCGAATGGAAAATCATGATTCAGATGGACCACCGACGAGAGGAGCCATCGGCCTGGACCAAGGACGAACGAGAGAACAAGCCTGAAAATCTGATTTTCTCGAGCCAGGAACAACTGCTCGAGGTGATTGGTCGTTGCAGTGTTTGCATGACAGTCAGTTCTCCATGGATTTATTCTGCGATGGCATGGGGTCGGCCAAGCGTCATCATTGGCGACTACGGCATCCGCTCTGACCAGGGAAATCAAGCCTTTATTGGTTCAGGTTCAATGCACAATCTTGACCACTTCAAAACACTTGACGACTTACTTAAGATCAAGCGAACCAACTCATATTGGCTCAATTCCATGGGCTGGGGCATACATAACGGGCCGCAGAGGTTGCTGGATTCCCTCAACCATCTTCAACACGCTTCATCATGAGTCGCCCGATCCATCTTCTCCTCATTGGAGATAGCGATAGTCAACTCTTGGCCTGCGAAGCCCTCTGCCGTTTCCCTCAAGATCAAGAGATTAAAATAACGATTAATGCCATCCCTAAAGAAGGGACGCCAGACAATATCTTGACAAGAGCTGCAGCGCTTGGTCGTCTCTGGCAATTCAAAATTGGCCAAGTCTTTTCTCATCCTGAGCTCAAGAATTTTGATGCAATTGGTGTGTTTTTGACGGGCAGCAAAATTGCTGAATTCCGAAACGCTCTGAACCTCCTTCCTTATCAAAAACGACCGTTACTGTTCTGCGGTTTCAACGGGGTTGTCCTAGAGAAATTCAACGAAGGCTTGTCATGGCGACTTGGATATGACCTTCTCTGTCTCAACGGCCCTCGTGATCAGGAGGCCCTGGATCGGCTCATTCGCAAAACACCCTATGAAAATCAGCCAATCGCCTTGACAGGATTAAAGCGCAACGACGTCGCAACAATCACGCCTCAAGCAGAACGACCCAAAGAAATGGTCTTTACCGAGCAAGTTGTGATGCCGAAAAGCAATTCAGACCGGGCGCGAATGGTACGAATCCTGGCGCAACTCGCACAACGGTCTCCTAACTGGAACATTTTAATCAAGCCAAGAATTGCACCGAACGAAACAACGTTCCATGCGTTCACCGATCACATTCGTTACACGATTGATCAAACCCTTGGGCACGCGCCGACCAATCTTCGGATCGACTATTCCCCCCTTCCAGAGCTGCTTCAGCGGGCACGCATCATGGCAACCGTCTCGTCGACAGCTTTTTTTGACGCCCTCGATTTCGGCTGTAGACCCGTGGTGATGGCCGACTTTGGCATCAACCAGAGCAACGGTAGCCACGTGTTTGCGGGATGTGGTGTCTGGTGCCGTCTGGAGGACATTGAGGATCTCGATCAACTCGATCAAAACCTCGAGGCCCCGTCCCAAACCTGGCTGGATTGGATGGGATACAGCGAGGCCTGTCGGCCAGCGAATCTGATTTCAACCCTGGAAGCTTGTCTTGAACGGCGACAAGACACACCTGCCTCAGAGCATCAAAAGCCCATCCCGGCCGGCTATCTGATCAATTCCAGCTTGAGCTTCACACAGCTCCGCCGCAATGCTGAAGCCGCCATCGACGAACGCAATTACGAGGAAGCAAAAAGCCTGCTGCGTTTGGCGACGCTGCTTCGCCCCACACACCGCAATGTGGCGCGTCGACTGAGAGCCGTGCAGTGCAACAACCGGCCGCTTCGTAAGCTACTTCTGACGGTGACTTACAGAGACGTGGGGTAATGTCACACAGTTCACAAGCGGGACAGCCGGCGGGCGAACTGTGAAGGGCATTCAAATCGAGCGAAACTTCACCCAGTTCGTCGTTTTCGCCGAAGACAGCATTTTGGCGGCCCTGAGCAAAATCACGGCCAACCAATCGCGACTCATTTTCATCGTCTCCGAAGCGGGCATCCTGCAAGGGGTGTTGACAGATGGAGATTTCCGTCGCTGGATTGCAGGCTGCGGTGATATTGATCTCAACAGACCGGTTACCGAAGCAATGAACCCCGACTGCCGTAGCGCCCCAGAGGGGACGCCTGCAGCAGAACTGGTCTCAGCACTGACCTCACGGATTATTGCGCTTCCCCTGCTGGACAGCCATGGTCGCATCGTTGCGGTCGCCCTCCCTGCAACTGAAGGTCTGCAACTTGGCAGTCGTCGCATTGGCGACGGTGAGCCGAGCTTCGTGATCGCCGAAATCGGGAACAACCACAATGGAAATATTGAGATTGCGCTGCAATTGATTGATGCGGCTCAAGCCGCAGGTGCCGATTGCGCCAAGTTCCAAATGCGGGACATGAGCAAGTTGTATCGCAATGCCGGAGACAGCAACGATATGGCGTCTGATCTTGGGACGCAATACACGCTAGACCTGCTGGAACGCTTCCAACTCACCGACGACGAATTATTCCGCTGTTTTGATTACACAGCCTCCAAGGGACTTATTCCTCTATGCACCCCATGGGATGAAACCAGCCTCGACAAATTGAATCGATGGGGCATGGAAGGGTTCAAGGTGGCTTCAGCCGATTTCACCAACCATGCCCTGATCAGTCAGTTGGCGGCCACGGGCAAGCCGTTGATTTGTTCCACCGGCATGGCCAGTGAGCTAGAGATTCGTGCGGGTATTCGTCATCTTCAACGGGAGGGAGCCTCCTACGTTCTTCTTCACTGCAACTCGACTTATCCAACACCATTCAAGGACGTCAATCTGCGTTATTTAGAACGTTTACGCGAACTCGCTGAGGGGCCAGTGGGATATTCAGGCCATGAACGTGGAATTGAAGTTCCCATCGCAGCCGTCGCACTTGGTGCAGCGGTGATTGAAAAACACATCACAGTCGACAGGGGGATGGAAGGAAATGATCACAAAGTGAGTTTGTTGCCAGATGAATTCAGCCAAATGATTCAGGGCATTCGTCGCATTGAAGAATCGATGGGGCAAGGAGGAGAAAGAAGCATTAGCCAAGGTGAAATGATGAACCGAGAAGTGCTTGCCAAGAGCCTCGTTGCGGCATGCGATATCCCTGCTGGAACCGAGATTATGGAGTCTATGATTCGGATTCAAAGTCCTGGTCAAGGCTTACAGCCGAACCGACTTTCTGATCTGATTGGACGCCGCTTACCTGGATCCAAATCTCAAGGTGATTTCTTCTTCCCTTCCGATCTAGAGACACCTGCTGCGTCACCCAAGCAGTATCAGTTTAATCAACCCTTTGGATTACCTGTTCGCTATCACGATATAAAAGTATTTTCTGAAGTTAGTAATCTTGATCTCGTTGAAATACACCTTAGTTATAAAGATCTCGACATCAAGCTGAACGATGTGCTCGACCAACCACAAAAGCTTGGTCTGGTCATCCACGCACCAGAACTGTTTGCCGGAGATCACACACTAGATCTCTGCACAGAAGACGCGTCCTACCGGGAGCATTCGATCAAAGAACTTCAAAGAGTGATCGATATCTCAAGAGATTTGAGAGGTCGTTTTCAATGCCCCAACCCCGTCTTATTAGTCACTAATGTAGGAGGATTCTCAGAACATCGCCATCTCGACAGAGATGAACGCGCACCTTTACGTCACCGCCTAATTGAAAGTCTTGCCAAGCTGAATACCGCAGATGAAGTTGAGATCATTCCGCAAACAATGCCACCCTTCCCTTGGCATTTTGGAGGACAGAGATATCATAATCTATTTGTCGATAGTGATTTCATCAATCGCTTTTGCGAGGAGATGCAAATGCGTGTTTGCCTAGACGTTTCGCATTCAAAACTTGCTTGCAATCACCTGCACAGCCCATTCCGGGACTTTTTAAGGTCGATTCTTCCCCACACCGCCCATCTTCATCTAGCAGATGCCAAAGATGTTGATGGAGAAGGTCTACAAATTCAAGATGGTGAGATCGACTGGGTTCAACTTTTCGAGTTAATTGATCAACATTGCCCCAAGGCATCTTTTATTCCAGAAATCTGGCAAGGCCACAAAAATGGCGGAGAAGGTGCATGGCTCGCCCTCGAGCGACTTGAAGATTGCGCTCATCATGCACACTCCAACATCGAAGAGGACCGCTCAAAAGCAGCATGAGCCCGATCAGTCCGAAGTCTGTCATCATTCACTGTGGCTTACACAAAACAGGCAGCACCTATCTCCAAAAAAATCTCAACTTCAACAAATCATATCTTGCAAGGCATGGGATATTGTACATCGGCCCAAAAACATTAAAGCAAGATCTACGCCCTCTTTGGAATCACGTTCAATGGGGACTTAACGAGAAAATGGCGAGCCGAAAAGCCGCACAAAAAGTGGAAAAATCATTGCAACGCAAGACACCTGCAAAAAGAGAGATATCAACAATTTTAATATCATTTGAATCCATTTTTGGCACATTAAGAGGTGGACTCGTCGAAAAAGATAGACCACGCTGCATCAATGGCGAATCAGAGTTAGGTCTCTATCGTTACGCGAAAAATAGAACCGATCGCTTGATGTCTTCATTGGAGTATCTTTTCGATACTGATGACATCTGGTGGAGGATGGTGACCGTCAATCGCAAGCCAGAATCGTTTGCACGTTCTTGTTACGCTCAACTGATCAAAGAAGGGCACAATCTCTCCAAACAGCCTGTTGAAAGCTTTATTGAACATTTTGACTTTACTTTCACAACAAACACTGCTCTCCAAGCAAACTTACAGCCATTATCAGAAAAAAGGAATGTGGAACATTCCAGCCTGTCTTATGAAGCAAACATTGACAAGACAGATCCCTCGATTTACTTGTGGAGTTTCCTAAAACTTTCTCTCACCAATGTTCAAAGCATTGATTACGAAAAAATGATTGAAAATTTCAGAACCGGCAAGATTAATCGCCATAGTAATCCGAGCTTAAGCGAAAGAGGCCTCAAGCTTGCAATGGAGGCAAGGCCATTGTTCAAGCCCGAAGAGTGGAAACCCTTCAGAAAATTCCTTGAGCAAAACTATCCCAAAGGCAAGTAAACAATGTCTAGAACACATCACTTCATTCATTTCAAGCGAATTAATTTACTGTATGGCAGAGTGCCAAAAGTAGCCAATTCATCAATCAAGCATGCCTTATGCAAGTTATTGGAAGAAAAGCCAACCAAAGGGCTGAAAACAACATCTGACCGTTTTTGGAGAGACTATACCCATGACGAAACAGAACTGCTCAGCCCATTGCAAGCCAGAAAACTTAGAAACACTCACTTCAGTTTTTCTTTTGTTCGCAATCCGTTCGACCGCCTCGTTGCTGCCTATAACAATAAAGTGATTGAAATTGAAGCACCACCCTTACCGATGCAACGGATGGGCGTGAAGCATGGAATGACATTCGATGAATTTATTAATACTCTTCTAGACAATCCACTTGAAAACTTTGATGTACATATTCTGCCTCAATTTAAAATTCTCTGCACAGAAAATCATCTTGTACCTAAATTTATTGGCCGCATGGAGGAAATGGATCATCACTGGGCCAACCTGCGAAAAAGAATGTTGAAGCAAGGCATTAAGGTTGCCAAAACACCTCCACAAAAAAACGTTCGCAGGCTAGAGCGAAATAGCCTCAGGAAATATTTTCACTCGAGTGAAGTTGTCGACAAAACAATCAAACTGTATGGGAAAGATATCGAAATTTTCTATCCTGATGCCAGCATCGATGACTTGATCGAAAACAAACCTCTGGAGACAATTCATCCCAAAAAAATTAGCAAGTTACACAACCAAGCCAACAACGATAATGCCGTTGACGAGCCTTAAGAATCATGCCGATCATTAGGGAGCTGGTTCTAAACAAACTACTGCAAGATAGTCTCGAAGGAAAACATGATCATATTGTTGAGCCATTTCGACATTATTTGCCGAATTTTATTGTGATCGGTGCCGCCAAATCAGCAACAACAAGTTTAGCGGCTGTGTTTCGCCGGCATGACCAGATCCAATTCAGTAGCGCCAAAGAGCCTAAGTTTTTTGGCCGAAATTATGAGCGTGGTTGGAGCTGGTATGCAGATTTTTTTAAAAAGGGTGAGCACCTACCCTTACGAGGTGAAGCTACAACGATGTATTCGTCATCCAGTGGTAGTTTTCGTCTTACACCACAATTGATTAACCATCATCTTGGCTGCATTAAACTGATTTACTTGATCCGCCATCCGATGGAGCGTCTTGTTTCACAGTGGCGACATTACAAAGGACGACATCCAGATTGTTCTGATTTTAATCAAATTCTTGACTGCAAAGACTTACGCAAGCGCATCGTAGAAACATCGCTCTATTATGAGCAGCTGCAACGGTATCTTGCCGTTTTCCCGGCAGAGTCAATTCATTGCATGCTAACTGAGGAACTGATTGAATCTCCAAGGCAAACACTCAAACAGATGTTTCGATTTCTTGGTACGCCACCAAGACTGCAAACAGTCTTACGCAGAGGAAAACTTCCCGCCCACAACAAAGCTGGTTCGAAGGGCCGCAATTTGGTGCCCAAGCCTGAATGGCCAAAACCTCTAAAAGAAAGGGTGCTGGCATTGATTCAACCGGATGCAGAACGGATGCTTCGCTCGATGAATCGACCTCTCTCAACCTGGGATTGGACACTCTGACAACAACCAAGCTGGATCAACCAGCTCAATAGAACAAGCTCAGAGACCTTTAGATCGCCAACAACCCATGAATAGCTCGCCTCACTTCATTCTGTTCGAACAACTGCCATTGCTGTATGGCAGGGTTCCAAAGGTGGCCAACACATCGATCAAAGCAACCTTATCTAGGTTGTTAAAGGCCCCACCCGAAGAAGGGGTCCGCTCAACAACAGATGCATTTTGGTCAAAAAGTACGCATGGAGAGACGCGATTGATTACACCAACGCAAGCACGATCCTTTCGAGGTACACATTTTAGTTTTAGTTTTGTCCGCAATCCATTTGATCGCCTTGTTTCTGCTTATAACAACAAGATCTTAGAGCTAGATGACGTCACAAAACCAATGCAAGAGATGGGTTTGCGCCACAAGATGCCTTTCGAAGAGTTTCTTGAGCAAATAGTCAGTACCCAAGATGATCAATTGGACGTTCACCTTCTACCACAAACCAACATTCTTTGCATCGATGGAGAACTGATTCCATCCTTTGTTGGACAAATAGAACAAATTAATCTTCATTGGAATGAATTACAAAGCTGGCTTCGACGCGAGGGACTTCCAGAACTAGGCAGCCTGCCACAGAAAAACATGCGTCGCGGCGATGACCGCAGTGACCTCGGCCATTACTACGCCAATGGGAGAATCATTGAATTGGTGAAACAACGCTATGGCGACGATATCAATTTATTTTATGGAGACATGACAATCGAGCAATTGATCAATGGTGAAACAACCTATTCGAGCCCAGCAAAACATCCGTGGCTAGCCCTGAACTGAATAACGCACTGGACAATCCATCATCAGCATCATGATTGTGCTGCTGTTGATTAGCATAGGACTTCAATCTCAAATCACACATGGATTTTGTTCTCAAGCATCATTTTCTTGACAGCCACACAGAAACAATTGCAACGTTTCATGATGTGATTCATGCTGTCAAGCTGCTAGAAAAATGCGTTAAGGATGGCAAAAGTGCGAACGATGAAGATGCGATCGAACTAATCGCCACAGACTATGACGAGCTCAATCTTCGTATTCATTACCACTTATTTAATAAAAGTCCCTCTCCATAAAGCGATTTCAGACAAGAGCTATCAATGCAGGTTCAATCAAGGCATTGACATGACAACGTGCGAAACAGTCTCAAGTCATCCAACTTCAATCGATTAATCAATCAACGTCTGACGATATTGCTTGCGAGTGAAAAAACAGGCGACTCAGATCAAGACGACCAATAATCATGGTAATGATGTTAGCCTTCTTCTCAATTGAACGACAAAGTTACGTGATAACCCTCAAGCCAACGACAATGCTAAGCACTCTTATTAATGTATTATCGGTGAGTTTTAACGTTTCAATGTTCTGGAATCCAGTTTATTCAACCGAAACAATCTATACCTCACCAGATGGACAAGCCACCTACCAATGTGGATCTGAAGCGACATCTGCGATGGGATGTTTTAACTACTGGGTGCTGATGGATGGTCCAAAAGTTTCAGCGGAGGTGAAGAATCGATGGCGGCCTGCTAAATGTAGCAACCCAGATGGAACTCCATACCAAGGTCTCTGTTATCAAGGAGGCGTCGCCTGGTGGTATTGGCAAAAGGGAAAAATTGGCGATGCTGTCTTATATGACTTTAAACATCGCGACTATGCTGGCCCGGTGATCAATGGAATTTGGAGAAACGACAGCCCAAAAGGCAACGCCAGAAAAGACCACTCAAGGCCAGGCTGTTACATCGCCATGACAGAAACCTACTGCATGATTCCAATAGAATAATTGCCAAAGCATACCTTCGTGATTGCTCGAATCATTTCATCGCACCCTGGTCATCAGAGAGAGGCCATACAAATAGCGTGCTAATGATCAAAGGGATTTTCGTATTTAATCACCCAAGCAATGAAAAGCCATGAAAGAATCAGAAAATAAGTCATCATCCTTTGAGAACGTTTAATTCGAGCATGAGAAGAGCTAAAAAGGCAGTCGAAGCTGCCGCAATCAACATCACAAGAGCTAGAGAATCCATACCCTAAAACTGCGGCTGAAAATAATATGACTCATCCGCTCAATCAATGAGACAAATTTTGAGTGGAATTAGGTACGGCTTGCCAACCAGAAGTTGTTCGGATGTCCTTTTAACACCCGATCTCGTCACGCAAAAAATCGAAGTATGAAGCCTGAAGGCAAGGCTATTATTGACTTGTGATCAGCATGTATTGTGATGTCATAATGAACAACCATCTGCAATTAATCATCTTGGCATATGAACATGAATAAAGTCAGTTGACCAACAACACGCATGCGACAAGACCACTCACGTGATGTATGACGCGCCAGCATGTCTGAATTGATCAAGACGAGCCTTGCTATAAACGAGATCATGTGGGTAAAGCTTCACAATCAATGTTTGCCGTCACCCTGGGTCATTTAGTAATAAGCAATAACACTGCTGCGTTATTGGCTCTCACCTCCATCGCCTTTCTCAGTAGTTTCATCTTCATCTCTCAAACAAACGATATGGTGGGTGCGCTTCAGTCATTACTTCCAAAACGTGGAAAAGGTCCCTTACCTGGACCCAACGAAAGCACTGCTGCTGGATCCAGGTTAGAGAAAGCAAAATGAAGCCCATAATGAGGCTGGTTTTCTGTTGTGATCCAACTATAAAAATGACTATCTCTAACAGAGCAATCACATCTAGTGTCCAAAAATACACTTAATCCACAGCTATCACAACAGATCAATGAGGGATCATCTAAGTGATAAGCGAGTGGATACACACTGTTTTCCTTAGATCATAAATGCTAAGCTAGATAAGTAATTGCTCAGTTTAATAGAGCAGCATTATGCGGGACGACAACAACTTGTGATGCAATACCCTCAACCGTTGATCAAGAGTCTGCTGCTGACACTGATGTGTAGCAATGCTGCGACTGCCGTACCTCTTCCCTTCGTTTGTACCATCACTAGTCAAGAGGATCCAATGATTTCGATTCAACTAACGCAAAGAACACTAACAGCATTACATGGCGTGCTTATGCAAGACGAGACAGCCCTGGCACGTTTCGCGACAAGTCGACCAAAGCATCCCAAACAGACCATTTGGCACGTTTCAACAGAGGATGGAACTGAATCAGGCACGGCCATCTTGTTCCAGGATGATCACATCTGGAATCCCTACAGGCCTGTTCCACGACCACAAGACACCAACAAAATCCTGTTTGTTGGCTTAGATGTGGCTCTCTTTTCCTGGAAAACACCATTGTTCAGATCAAATCCAAACCTTTTGAAAGCAGCGGCTGGTTTCTGGGAGATCTCCAGCACTTGTCTTGGCGGAAGAATCAAGAAGGGCTGAAACAATTCAATGGTTGATCAGCAACAGAGCCTCGATCACAACTCCGCCCTTGGATCAAGTGGGGGCTTCTAGACCGGCCATCGCCGCGTTCATCACAACAGCTGCTGGCATGAAGCAATCAGGAAGATGCGTCAAAGCTGAAGCAAGGGGGATCCAGACTTAGAGCATGTGGAAACAACAGCCCGATTCCAAGCAACAGCCTGAAAAGCCAGATGGAGAGGGTTGGATCGTCAATGAAAGCCAACAGCTGGTTTGTCAGTTCAGCCCCGACAATGCGACGGACCATTCCCAATGGGTCACCATTCGCACCTTCCACTGGAGACTGCCGGATGATCCCATCCCGCAGTCCCGCCGGAGGATGCTCAGCCATCAAGCGGTTGAGGCCTGGCAAACGATGCGACACAGCGGCTGGAGGCGGTGCTCGCCACCAATGCGTTGATCCGCTGATTCGGCAGCTCGGATCTTTTACTGCCAAGTTCCTTTTTGAACGCATGATCTGAGCAAAAGCGAGCCACGTCGTGATATTGAACTGACGAACCATTCACCCTCTACCCCCAATACAAAGAACGGCTGAAGAAAACTCTGATTGTTCATGCAACTTACAAAACTGCTTGCTCAGCACAACTGGACGAAGGAGAAGGCTCTTTGGCCTACAGTGCAATCTCAATACATCGATAACGGGTCAATAAAAAAGAAAATCAACGATGCCATTTTGATGTTTATATCTTAACTGTAAGATCGTATTTGGTTGGTTTCCAGATCGCGAGAGTCTGCCCCTCAGCCAAGCATCTCGGAGCATGAGGGAACTAAAACTACAGCCAAAAAATCCGGTCGTGCCAAACACTGTTATTGGAATAAATATGAGACTAGTATTTGGATGATAGCTTTATCTTCGCGCATAGGCTCATAAGCTAGCTAAAATTAATTGTTTAAGTCATTAATCCAAGCGTCAATCACCGATTCGTGAGTGATCCATACAATACGTCTATTCAAAAATAATTGCCCATGGGATCTCAACTGTCACACCAATCGAATCTACATAGAAAACGTGTGTGACAACAAACCATTTATCAGTGTACTCTGACGATTGATAAGATCACCCAATAATGTGAAATACCATTTCAAATTCGATACTTAGCGCCAGCGCGTGCTTAGTCAAGCCCCTGCATCAAACAGACTGCCAAGGGGAAGCATTAAGATTAATGTATATTGCAGTACTTTGAAGCAACGGTCACACTATCTCTCGAGGGCTAAGATTTAAAATCAAAAAAAGTAGCTTCATGGCATTAGTAAATCTCGAAGACGCTGTTTATTATGGCTACGCTGCTCAGTATTTTTCAAATTTATTTGTAGTGAATAGCATTGATGATATTAGTTATCTGAAGAAACCAATTAAATCTATTAAAGGCTCGACGACACTGTGTCCAGTG
>MDSW01191662.1_pt1 | contig 26853 bp, 23 predicted proteins | sample 811171 | NCBI WGS metagenome assembly MDSW01 (sample SAMN05326641, study PRJNA326480) | marine metagenome | isolation source: seawater | place: Atlantic Ocean: North West | collected 2012 | reverse complement strand
TTCCTTGAGGACTTTTCCCGTCGTCAATCTTCACCCGCGCTTCCCTTTCAACGTTTGACCGGTAAGACGTTCAACTGACCGATCGCTTCACCCACGCAGGCGGCGGCGGCGGCGGAGGCGGAGGCGGAGGCGGAGGAGGCGGAGGAGGCGGCGGCGGCGGCGGCGGCGGATCAGGCGGTGGTCCGTACGGCCCACCCGGGGACTGGGCGCGTCTCATCGCGGAGGAGGACGAGGACGAGGCGCGCGCGAAAGACGCGAACCGCGAGCTGACGTTCGTGGAGAGCGTCTTCGCGTTCGTCTTCGGGAGAGGCGCGTATTCCTCACACTGGTCCCCATACGACCCCGATGGCGTGGTGAACGCCATTCCTTAAGGACTGCGCCCGGCGCGTCTCTCCGCACACTTCTCGCTTTCAATCCCCGCGCGCGACGCCTTTCAACTCCGCTTCCGACGCCTTTGAACTCCACCCCGACGTTCTGTTCGCTCGTGTAGGCGACCCGAACGACACGCTGGAGCCTCGGCGGTGGCGCGCGATCGCGCTGCTGTTGCGCGCGAACAAGGGCGCGGTGTTCGCGGAGCAGGTCGCGCCGTTCCTGGACACGTTCTTGCTCGGCGCGGAGGGTAGTAACGCGCGCGACGCGGGCGTTTTCGACGCCCTGAGGCGGCGCGTCGGGCTCGGCGCGAAGAAGCGCGGCGACCGCGAGCGAGACCCGTCGCGGATGCACGAGGGATACATGCTTCGCGTGTGCTCGCGGTTCGGCGGGCACGCGGAGAGCAGCGACGACGGGAAGCTCGTGTACGTGTTTCCGTCGCTGCAGACGAGCACCTTGGACGACCACGACGTGGAGGCGGCGACGGCGGCGAGCTTGGGACGATCCGTCGCGCCGAGGCCGAACAAGACGCTGCCGCCGCCGATTCCGCCGCCGCTGTACGAGCGCCCCAGGCCGGTGTGGGAGGGCGGCGAGAAGCTGCCGCTGGTGATCGGCCTCGGGGTTCTCAACTTGGCGCTGGTGATCGTGTTCCGCGCCGTCGGCGGGCTCGATTTCCGCGCGACGCGACCGCGACCGGTCGGGATCCGGTCTCGAGGGGTCGCCGGCGCGCGCCGCCGTTACGCCGCCGGCGCGCGGGAGGACATCCTCGCGGCGGCGACGAAGCAGACCGCGGCGATCAAGGCGGCGCGCGACGCGGCGATCAAGAACGGGACGGACCCGATCGCGGCGGCGAAGGCGGCGGGCGGCGTCGTCGTGTACGAGGAACTCCCCGCCGCGCTCCGCTTCCTCGAGCTCTTCGTGAGGCTCGCCAAGGTGCGTTCTATACACTGGTTCCCATACGACCGCGTTCGCGTGGTGAACGCCGATCCTTAAGGACTTTTCCCGGCGCATCTCTCCGCCCAGCCCTCGGTTTCAATCCCGACACACCTCGGCGCCTTTCAACTCCGACTGACGCCTTTCAACTCCACCCCGACGTTCGCTCGTATGGAACGACCCTAAGTGGGCGTATCCCGCGTTGCTGCTGTACGCGATCACGTTCTTCGTCGTCCCGTGCGTCCGCGCGGCGTACTGCCACTGGGAGAACAAGAACATCGCGGCGAGGAACGCGCGACGGAGGATCGCCGCGGGGGGGGCGCTCAGGGAGATCATCGCGGTAGGAGAGGACAAGCGCGACAGAGCTCGCGGCGCGCAACGCCTGGAGATCGTGACCGAGATCGAACCCGCGGTGTAAAACGTTGTAAAAGCGCGAGCGAGTGGCGAGTACTAGCGAACGTGAACGCGCGTGAATCATCGCCGATCCGTTACAAATCAAAGAAGCAAACGCGCTCGCGCCCGCGCCGCGTCGACCGACGCCGCGGGTATCGCGCGACCTCAGTTCGCTTCGCTCAGTTCGTCTGCAGGAGCGTGATGGCGTAAAACCCGAGTTGGAACGCGACGTTGATGAACAGAAAATTCACAACCACCTGCGGCCCTCCCAACGCCTCCACGAGCGCCTGCACTTGCCCGTACTCGCTGTTCCGGTCCATCTCGTTCGCGCCCGTAAGCTTCGCGTCGAACACCACGAACGGCTCGCCGTTCATGTTCTCCGCGCCCAGACGCACGATCTGTCCGTTGAACACGCGGAACCTGTTGTTTTTCCTGAGGGTCGTTCCATACAAAAAATGTTCATCGGTCAGTTGAAAGGGACCCACGCGATCAAATGTTGAAACCGATGGACGGGGGAAAAACGTTTGTACAGAACGCACCTGAGCTCTTGTCCGTCCACGTACGTGCCGTTCGTGCTCCCGAGGTCCGTCACATACAGACGTTGCCCCTCCATCTCGAACTGGCAGTGCACGCCCGAGACGCACCCGACCTTCGCGGCGTAGTCGATCCCCGGCCCGCGGTCGCGGCCGACGACGACGACGTCGTCGGTGCGCAATCGTAGCGGCCGCAAGCTGGCGCCTCGCACGGGCTCGGGGTCTAGCGTCCACGTCGGGATGTCTCAGGGTCGTGCCATACGAAGCGAAGTCGGGGTGGAGTTGAAAGGCGTCAGATGGAGTTGAAAGGCATCGCGGGCGGGGATTGAAAGCGAGGGACCCTGGGCGGAGAGAGACGCCGGGAGAGAAAGTCCTTAAGGATCGTCGTTCACCACGCCGACGCAATCGTATGGGGACCAGTGTATATACGAACGCACCTCCATCCTTGATCCCTTCCTTGAGCGTCCGCTCCCAGTTACCCATCTGCTTCTTCTCCGACTCCGGCTCCGGCTCCGGCGGCGCGGACCGCGACGTGCGCTTGACCGCGGCTCGCGACCGCGCGAGCATCCCGGATGCGATCCCGGCGAACGGATTGCCGATCGCCGGCGCCTCCTCCTCCTCGATTTCGTCCTCCTCCTCCTCGTCGTCGTCGCCGTAGTCCAGATCGATGGTCTGCGACAGGTTGATGGACTTCCCGAGGCTGCCGAAGGACGCGAACGGGTTCCCGAACGCGGGCCCCTTGTCCTCTGTCTCCTCCTCCTCCTCCTCCTCCTCCTCCTCCTCGGGCTCAGATGGCTCGTCCCTGGACATGAACGACGCGAACGGATTCCCCGCCGCGGACGCCTTTTCCTCCGCGTCCGCGACCGCGCCGAGGACTCTGCCGCCGATGCTCGCGAACGGGTTGCCGTCCACGACGGCGTCCTCCTCTTCCTCCTCCTCCTCCGGCACCTCCTCCGCCGGGTCTTTCTTGCCGAACCCGAACGGCAGCGCGTCGACGCGGACGACGCGCCGCGAAGCGCCGCGATGCGCGATGCCGTGTCTTCGCGATCGAACCGGCGCGGGGACGATCGCGGCGCGACGCGCGCGCGGCGCGGCGGCGACGCGGGGCGGCGTCGCCATCGCCGCGCGCGCGGTCGTCGCGGAGGCGGCGAGCGCGAACATGGGAACGGACGGGGTCGTGTGCGTCTGCGTGCGGGGGTGGCGCGGCCGCGAGTGGCTACGAGCGCAGCGCGCGACCGCCGGTCGAGGCGTCGAGCGCACCGCGAACGCGGCGCTCGACCAATCATCCCGGCGCTCGGCGATGAGCTGTCAGCGCGTATGGACAATCAGTCAGGACCTCGGAACTCGTCGCGTACTCGTAGTACGCTCCGCGCGCGGTCGATTTTTCCGTCTTCCCGGGCGTTTCGCTTTCGGTCTTCGTCAGAGTGTCGCTCGCCGCGCGCCGACGCGACCGCCCCGCGCGCGATGCCGGCGTTCCTTCGCCACCTCCGCGCCGCGAGAATCGCGCGCGAGGAGAAAAACACGCGACGCCTCCGCGCGGTCGTCCCGAGCGTCCGCGACGTCGACGACGCGGTGCGCGCGCGCCCGATCTCGCGTCCGTCCGTCGCCCGGGCGATCGACGACGACGACGCGTTCTCAACCGTCGCAAGACGCGAAGACGCGAACGCCGCGCGCGCGCGCTCGACGCGCGCTCGACGTCTCGTCTCGCGCGCGTCCGCGTCGAGCGACATTCTCTCTCGCGCGCGCGCGTCTCTCCGCGCGGACGCGACCGGTCGCGTCTCCTCCGCGCGCCCCCGCCGCCGCGCTCGGACGCGACCGATGGTTACCCCCCGCCGTCGTTCGATCATTCGCTGACCGCCCAGATCCGTCTCCTCGTCCGATCCAACCGTCGTCGTCCCCAGGTCGCGTCGATCGATCGACCCCCAAGAGAAGTCTTCTGCAGCAACGAGATCACGACGTCGCACTACACCGCGGCGAACTTCATCTTCAAGAACCTGTACCAGCAGTTCCAGCGCGCGGCGAACGTGTACTTCCTCGTCATCGGTTGCCTGCAGTTGGACGTTTTCTTCCCAGGGCTCTCGCCGACGCACTGGAGCACGACGATCGGTCCTCTGGTCGTCGTCCTGACGATCAACGCGGTGAAGGAGGCGTACGACGATTACTTTCGGCACAAGTCCGACGACGCGGTCAACGCGAGCGTCGTGACCGTCGTGAAGCCGAGGAAGAGAGCGCACGGCGGCGGCGGCGGCGGCGGCGGCGGCGGCGATTCGACGACGACGACGACGACGACGACGACGACGGAGGACGTCAGATGGCGCGACCTCAAGGTCGGCGACGTCGTCCGCGTGAAGAACAACGCGGAGTTCCCCGCGGACATCGTCCTAATGCAATCCTCAGACGCCACCGGCGTGTGCTACGTCGAGACCGCGAACTTGGACGGCGAGACGAACCTCAAGGTGAAAGCCTCCGCGGGCGTCGGCGTTGAGAGCGGGGAGGACGCGGACGCGCGCGAGGTTTTCGAAAAGCTTCGAGACGCGCGCGTGGAGTGCGAGGCGCCGAACAACCAGCTGTACAAGTTCGAAGGGAAGCTCGTCGGCGTCGCGGCGGGCGTCACCGAGAAGGTCGACGCGGCGGCAACGGCGGGGATCGAACCGGCGGCGAACGACGACGACGACGACGACGACGACGCGTCGAAGGACGCCGTCGCCCCCGCGGACGTGCGCCGGGCCGACGGTTTCTCGCCAACGTTTTTCCCACGCGAGATCCCTCTCGGCGTGGACAACGTGCTTCTCCGCGGGAGCACGCTCCGGAACACGACGTGGATCCTCGGCGTCGTCGTCTTCACCGGGAAGGACAGCAAGCTCATGAAGAACATGACGCGGGCGCCGCACAAGGTGTCGCAGCTCGAGAGGCACATGAACCTTCTCGTCGCGTCCATCGGTTTGTTTCAAATCGTGATTTCCGCGACGCTCGCGGGGACGCAACAGAGATGGTTTAAAGACGAGATGGAACCGAAAACGCACGCCGGGGATGCGTTTCGTCACTGGTACCTCGCGTCCACGAACGAGTGGCCCGACGTCGAAGGCGGCGTCGGCGCGGCGTTCACGCAGTTTATTCGTTACGTCGTCCTCCTCAACGCGCTCATTCCGATTTCCTTGTACGTCACCTTGGAGCTCGTGAAGGTGATTCAGTGCGGGTGGATCCGATGCGACCGGAAGCTGTACGATCCGATCTACGACGTTCGATGCGGGTGCGCGCGCGCGTTCGACCTACCCTCTCGTTCGCACCCGTCGCGTCTTTCCCCGCCCGTCGAGTCGTCCGCGTTCTATCTCACACTGGTACCCATACGACCGCGTTCGCGTGGTGAACGCCGATCCTTAAGGACTTTCTCTCGTCCGCGTGGCGTTCCGCCGGCGTCGCGTCGCGCCGACCCGCCTCTCTCTCTCTCTCGTCCCCGCAGGGTCCGAACGACGACGCTGAACGAGGAGCTCGGGCAGTGCCAGTGCGTTCTGACCGACAAGACCGGGACGTTAACGCAGAACGTCATGGCGTTCGTGAAGTGCAGCGTCGACGGCGTCGTGTACGCCGCGGATGTCACCGCGAAGGGCGACTCAGCGGACGACTCAGCGGACGACTCGGACGACTCCGCCGCCGCCGCCGCGAAGAAAGACGCCTTCGTGCACTCGCTCGCGCGCTCGTCCCCGCTTCAGCGCGCCGCCTCGGAGAACGACCCTCGGGTCGTCGACTTCCTGACGCACCTCGCGGTGTGTCACACCGTCGTCCCCGCGGTCGCGACGGAGTCCAACCCGGGGTACGCCGGACGTTTATACCAGGCGTCGTCCCCGGACGAGGAAGCGCTCGTCACGGGCGCCGCGGCGCTCGGGCGCCGGCTCGTTCGGAACGCGAACGACGAGATCACCCTCGAGGTGCACGCCCCGGACCCGGACCCGGATTCGAACGCCGCGAAGTCACTTAACGCGAACTCAAACGCCGCATCGACGGAGACGTTTGAGATTCTCGCGGTGAACGAGTTTTCCTCCGCGCGGAAGCGCATGAGCGTCGTCGCTCGCGACGCGCGAGACGGCTCGCACGCGCTGTTCCTGAAGGGCGCGGACGCGGTCGTCCTCGAGCGTCTCTCGGAGTCGCACGACGCGGAGATCCTCGACGCGACGAGGGCGCATCTCGACGCGTTCGCGAGAGACGGCCTGCGCACGCTCGTGTTATCCAAGCGCGCGCTCTCCAAGCCGGAAGTCGACGCGTGGCTGTCGACGTACCGAGACGCGTCCACGGCGCTGACGAAGCGCGAGGAGCTCCTAGAGCGATGCGCGGACGCGATCGAGCGCGACTGCGTCCTCGTGGGCGCGACCGCGGTGGAGGACAAGCTGCAGGACGGCGTCCCGGACGCGATCGCGACGTTACGCGCCGCGGGGATGCTCGTGTGGATGCTCACCGGGGATAAGGCGCGTCCCGGTTACGCACGCCGGTTCCCATACAGTACGACCGCGTTCGCGCGGCGCGCGCTGTTCCTCGAGGACGGACTTTCTCTTCTCTCCCGGCGACGCATCTCTCCGCTCACCCCGCGCTGGTTTCAATCCCGACGCGCCTCGACGCCTTTCGCCTCCGCTTCTGACGTCTTTCAACGCCACCCCGACGTCGCTTCGCGCGGAACGAACGGAACGTCCCTCAGCTCGAGACGGCGGTGTCCATCGCGAACACGTGTCGTCTGATCGACAAGGACGGCGACCTGGTCGTCCTCCAGGAATCCGACTTCTCGCCGTACTTCGACCAGGGGTTCCTGAAGCGCAAGGCGGCGGAGGCGGAGGAAGATCGCGCGTGCGGCGGCGAGTTCGGGCTCGTCATCGAGGGCGGCGCGCTGCAGTACGCGCTGCTCGACTCGCAACGCGACGCGTTTTTGGACTTGTGCCGCGCGTGCAACGGCGTCGTGTGCTGCCGCGTGTCGCCGGTGCAGAAAGCGCGCGTCACCGCGCTGATGAAAGATAAGGGCGGGATGATCACCCTTGGCGTCGGCGACGGCGCGAACGACGTCGGGATGATCAAAGCCGCGCACATCGGCGTCGGCATCTCCGGCCGCGAGGGCAGAGCCGCGGTGCTCGCGTCGGATTTTTCAATCGGGCAGTTCCGCTTCCTCGCGCGGCTGCTGCTCGTCCACGGGCGGTGGTCCGCGAAGCGCAACAAAGAGGTCGTGCTGTACGCCTTCTACAAGAACTTCGTGTACACGACCGCGAACGTGTGGTTCGGGTTCCTCTCCGCGTATTCCGCGGCGCCAGTCTACTCCACCGCGGCTATCGCGACGTTCAACGTCCTGTGGACGTCGCTCCCGACCATCGCGCACGCGGTTTTCGACCAGGACGTCGCCGCGGACACGGTGATGAATAACCCGGAGCTGTACCGCGAGACGTCCAGGCTGCGCGGGCGAGACTTTTTGGTCTCCGCCGCGTTTTGGTCCGTCGGCGCGGCGTGGCACGCGCTGTGGTGTTACTTCGCGTGCGTCGCGAGTCTCGGCGCCGCCGCCGCGTCGACGCGCGACGGGAAGCCGTGGGACGTCCACGCGATCGGTCTCGCCGCGTTCACCGCGGTCGTCCTCGTCGTGAACGGCAAGGTAGCGCTGCGCACGAACCACTGGACCAAGTACAACGTCGCGTTCGTGACCTTGAGCGTGGTGTTGTGGTTCCCGTTCGCCGTCGTGATCTCCGACGCGGTGCGTTCTATACACTGGTTCCCATACGACCGCGTCGGCGTGGTGAACGCCGATCCTTAAGGACTTATCCCGGCGCATCTCTCCGCCCATCCCTCGCTTTCAATCCCGACACACCTCGACGCCTTTCAACGCCAACTGACGCCTTTCAACTCCACCCCGACGCTCGCTCGTACGGAACGACCCGCACAGTGGGAATCGTTCGGGATGTTCCCGGACGTCAGCAAGGCGCACGAGGCGCTGTTCTACGAGCCGCGCTTCTGGTTCGCGCTGACGCTCGCGGTGTGCGGGAGCCTCGTCGCGGACGCGGTCGTCGAGAGCTTCCGACGCGCGGTCCGGCCGTGCGATTTCGAGATCTTACAGGAAGCCGAGAAGGACGCCGCCGCCGCCGCCGCCGCCGCCGCCGCCGCCGCCGCTGCCGCCGCGGAGAGGAGGAAAAAGTCGACGACGTCGGCGGCGGCGGTCGCGTCGACGTCGACGTCGACGTCGACGTCGACCGACCCGTCGTCGTTCTCGTTCTCGCTCCTCGGAAGCAGCGGTGACCCGCGCTCGACGCGACACGTCGGCGTCGGGAGGCACGGCGCCGCGGCGGGGACGCTTCCGACGACGACGCATCCGTCCCCGGCGAGCAGCGGCGAATCGTTCGGCGATCGACGCGCGCGGCGGAAGTCGAGGAACCCGAGCGTGATGCAGGTCGTGAGCGACCACCGCGCGCACTCGCCGGACTGGCACCCGTGACGACGTGCGAACGAACGAACGAACGAACGAAGGAGGGCGCTCGCGCGGCGCGGGCGCGCGCGTTCATATTACAGACTAAGGTATTTATTTCCGCGCGCGCGGTTCGGCGCGCGTGTGCGTTTCTCGCTGTTGTCCATACGAAATTTTGCGTACTCGTACAGTACACGTACACGTACTCTATGGGTTTTTTGTCTGAATCGAATGAGCGCACCTTGTTTATCCGGAACACCGCACTGCTTACGTGTCCCGAGACTCCCGAGATCGACGTCACTTCCACGCACGCGTCCACGTCCACGCGCCACCACACGATGTCCGCCTTCGCCACCCTCCGCGCGCCCGTCGTCGTCAAGACCGGGAAGGCGTCTGCCTTCGCCCGCGGGTCCTCCGCGGCGCTTCCGGTGCGCGCGCGCTCGCCGTCGTCGCGTCGGCGATACCCTAGCGGATTATTCTCCGATGCCGCGCGCGGTGGTTTTATCGCGACGACGCGCGCGTCTGGTCGCGTCGCGTCGTCCGACCATCGCGCGTCGTCCGCGCGCGGTCGCGCCGCCGCCGTCGCCCTCGCCCGCGCGCACGCCGTCTCCGTCTCCGTCTCCGACGCGGACGGACCCGTCCATCCCTGACCTCGCTTCCCTCCACCTCTCTCTCTCGCTCTCTCTCTCGCGTCCGCAGGCATCGCGCGCGTCGCCCTCCGTCCTCCGCGCGTCCTCCGTCCTCCTCCCCGCCCGCCGCGGCCGCGCGCTGTCGCTCACGACGAGAGCGCGCGCCGCGGGCGAGGGCAAGGACGGGAAGTCCGTCACCGGTAGGAAGCCCAACCCAGAGTTCGCGGGCGAGGACGGCAAGCTGTGGGTCTGCCAAGGGTGCGGCTACATCTACGACGGATCGCTCGGGAAGTGGAAAGAGGAGTCTCGCTGCCCCGCGTGCGGCGAGCGGCGATTCGCGCTCAAGACGCGGGGAGAGATGCAGATCGCGATCGGGTCGATCATCGGCGTGACCGTCCTCGTCGCCGCGCTGTACGCGCTCGTGAAGCTCGCGTGATGAGGGAGGAAGGAGCGCCCGTCTGACCGCCGCGTTCGGTCGTCGTCGCGGCGGGATATCTATGTTTGTCAAAACCATTTTACGTCTCAACGTTTCCAATCGATCGATCACGCTAGGACCACGCTAGGTCGTCCGTCACTTCGGCCCGTCCCCCGGCCCGAAATCCTCCGGCCGTCGCTTCGGCGCGAGCGTCCCGGTCTCCTTCAAGTTATCGAACATCTCCAGCGCGTTCAAAATGGCCTGGTCCATGTTGAAGTACTTGTAGCTCGCGAGCCGCCCCACGAACGCGACGCCCGGCTCCTTCGCCGCGAGCGCGGCGTACTTTTCATACAACGCGCGGTTCTCCGGGTTGGGCACGGGGTAGTACGGCTCGCCGTCCGCGCACGAGTACTCCCTCGCGATGAGACTGCCTCTCACCGCGCCTTTCTTGATCTTATTGGGCTGGTTCGGCGTGTGTTTGTACTCCACCACGCGCGTGAACGGGACGTCCGCGCTGGGATAGTTGACCACCATCGCCTCTTGGAAAAACCCGCCGTCGGGCGCGTCGACGAACTCCTCTTCGAACCGCAGCGACCGGTACTCGAGCTTCGGCATCCCGAGCGCGGCGTAGTACGAGTCAATCTGACCGGTGTACACGAGCAGCTTATGCTTCGGCAGCGTCCCTTTTTCTCTGTGCGCGAAGAAATCGCAGTCGAGACGGATCGTCACGTTCGGATCGTCGAGCAGCATGTTTTCAAACAGCCGCGTGTACCCGCGCGCGGGCAACGCCTGCCACGCGTCGCCAAAGTACCGATCGTCCGTGCTCGTCCGGCACGGCAGTCGCATCAGCACGCTCGCGTCTAGCTCCTCCGGGTACTTATCCCACTGCTTCTTCGTGTAGTGCTTGAATATGACCTCGTACAGTCGCGGCCCGACGCGCGACAACGCGGCTTCTTCGCCGTTCGCGGGCTCGCTGGCGTGGGTGAAGCGATCGGTCAGTCGAACGTCTTACCGGTCAAACGTTGAAAGGGAAGCGCGGGTGAAGAGTGACGCCGGGAAAAGTCCTTAAGGAACGGCGTGCACCACGCGAACGGGGTCGTATGGGAAGCAGTCTCACCCTCCGTGCGCCGGCGCCACGCGTTCGGACTCGTACCACCTCGCCATCGCGTCCTCGTCGCGCACCCCCGCGTCGAAGAGCGCGTTCACCGTCTCTTGCGTCGGCGGGATCGGGACGAGCTTCTTATCGCCCGCGGGGCCCGCGCCCGGGACCGGGACGCGGCCTTTCACGCGGTGGTCGAACGGGATCCACTCCGAGAATCGCTGGACGTACTCCCAGACGCGCGCGTGTTGGGTGTGGAACAGGTGCGCGCCGTACTTGGACGCGCGGATGCCGTCCTCCGTGACGTAATCGTAGCAGTTCCCGCCGATGTGATCTCGCTTGTCGATGATGACGGAGGTCATCCCGAGCTCGGCGCTGCATCGCTCCGCGAGGACCGCGCCGCTGAGGGCCGTTCCATACGAAGCGATGATGTCGGGGTGGAGTTCATAGACGTCAGGGGTGGAGTTGAAAGGCGTCGAGGGCGAGGATTGAACGCGAGGGACCCTGGGCGGAGAGATGCGCCGGGCAAAGTCCTAAAGGATCGGCGTTCACCACGCCGACGCGGTCGTATGGGGACCGGTGTGATGATAGAACGCGCCTGAGTCCCGCGCCGACGATGAGGAGGTCCACCGAGGGCGGGCACGTCGAGAGATCGCCGGAGAGGATCTCGGGGGAGAGCGGCAGCGGCGCCTCGGAGGCTTCCCCGCGCGCGTGCGTGGCGTCTGGAGGAGGGGGCGGTCGGGGTCCCTCGGGTCAGATGGATGAAACGCGAGAGCGCGAGAGGTGGGGAGACGCGCGATGGAGCGATCGAGCGATCGAGCGAGCGAGCGATGGGACGATCGCGCGTCCGACGTTCGAGGGGTCGCGCGCGCGAGCGCCGCGCCGCGCACCGACGCCGCACACGCCGGTGACTTTGTTCAGCGCCGCCCACTCCGGCTCGGCTCTTCCGACGCCGACGCTGGACGCGAACGGTCCCGCGGGCATCGTGCGTGACGCGCGCGGCTGTCTCGCCGTGCGCCTCGCTGTGCGGTGCGCGTGTGGTGTCCGTCGACAGCCTCTCTTCTCGCGCTCGCGCTCGCGCGCCGAACGAACGTTTGAACGTCTTTTTAAGCCTGCGTGACCGATGAACGGAAGGTACTTTTCAAAGGTCGACCGGCGATTTTCAACGGAGAACGCGCGAGCCAATCGCGTGACACATGTTTCTCCGAAACGAATGTGAATTGCGGATTACCACGAGCAGTGTCGCGGGCGCGCGAGCGAGGCGTCGACATGGGCGGCAAGCTCTCGCGGCTTCGCCGCCGCAAGGGCCCGTCCACGCCGTCGCCGCACGCGTCCGCCGGATCCGACGACGCGGAGGTTTTCGACGTCGAGCGATTCGCGGAGGAGACGTCTGTGTTCTCGCGCGCGGTGAAGAAACAGAAGAAGCGATTGGACAAGCAGACGACCGCGACGAAGCGCGCGTGGGCGGCGAATCGCGCGCTCGCGTCGCTGGAGGTGACGTCGCCGAACGGGAAGAGCGGCGCGGCGGCGGCGGTTCAGGCGGCGGCGACGACGACGTCGCCCGCGTTCCGCGGGGCGTCGCATCCGACGCGACTGATGAGCACGGATTCAACGAGGAGCGGCACCATCGCGTCGCCTGACGGTGGACGGCCGTTCAAGGCTCGGACGCACGATGCGATCGCGTCGCCGTCCGGACACGGCGCGTTGATGTCCCCGAACGAGCGCAAAGAGGACATCATGATCCGCGCCGCGGTCGCGTGGAGGAGCCGCTGGGCGGAGCAGAACAAGCAGCGGGAGCGGTCGCACAGGCGACGACTGCGAGAGCAGAAAAAGATGCAGCGAGACTTTTCAAACGCGGTCGGCGAGAGGGACGACGAGCGGTGGCGGGCGGCGCGAGGCGACGGGAGAGAAGGAAGGCGACGGGAGCGGCGGCCGTCCGCGCGGGATTCTCTCGCGCTGTACCGCGAGGACGACGTCGCGTCGCCGCCGCCGCCGCCGCCGCCGCGATCATCAAAATCCAAATCCAAATCGCCGGAACCCGAACGCGAGGACGCGAACGACGACGACGACGCGCGCCGCGCCCCCGGCGGCGGCCGCGTCCTCGGGCCCTCCCGCGGCGGGCTGAGGGCCGGGTACGAGCAGGTCAAGGTGTTCAGGGACGGGAACTCGCTGTTTCACTGCGCGCGGCTCGCAGAGATCGTGTGTCAAGCGCGGGAGAAGGAAGCCGCCGCGGGCGCGTCGAACGGCTCTTCGACGACGCGCGACGCGGATTCCGTCGCCGCCGTGCTTCGACGCGGGATGCGGTCGCTGGGGAAGTCGCAGGCGAACGAGACGGCGACGCATCTGCGACGAGGCGCCGCGGCGAAGATCGCGAGCGTGGAGGAGGACGAGGAACGCGCGCGAGAGGCGGCGTCGCCGCCGCCGAGCGGCGGCGCGTCGCGCCCGCCCGCCGGCGTCCTCGCGGACGACGTCTCCCCGAGAGCGCTCGACGCCGCGATCGTCGCCGCGATCAAGGGCTCGAGGTTGCTTCGATCGAGAGCGCTGCCGTCCGGCGCGCCGCTGGATAACTGGCGCCGCGCGATGCGTCGCGTCGCGGACGCGAGCGAGGACCCGTCTCTTCGCGACTCGGACGCGTATTTGCGCGCGATGCGCGTCAGAGACGCGTTCGCCGACGCGGCGGCGCGGCCGAACGTCCCGAGCTCGTTCGTGGACGTCGCCGCGCTGAGCGCGTATTTGAGACGGCCGATCACGCTGATCCGGGGGCCGGTCGGCGTCGGCGAGGACGACGACGACGGGAGCGGGAGCGACGACGACGGGAGCGACGGCGACGGCGGCGGCGGCGGCGGCGGCGGCGGTTCAGGCGGCGATAACCAAAAGGCCGCCCGACGACGAAAGCGGTGGCGCGCGAGGTGCGCGACGGAGGTCGTCGGCGCGGCGCACGCCGCGCGCGGCCGCGCCGGGTTCACCCTATTCTGGGAGCTCGGCGAGGGCGTCCCGCACGGCCTCCCCGCGGGCGACTTCATCCTCCTCGTGCCCAGAGGGAAAGAAGAGCACGAGCGACGACGCGCGCGCGCCGACGCCGCGGCGTTCACGCGAGACGTTTCTTCGCTCCCAGGCGTGTCGCCCGTCGCGTTGGGGACGCCGACGTCGCGCGGCGGCGGCGGTTCAGGCGGCGGCGAGCACGCGCGCGGCAGCGGCGGCTCCCCGGGAGGGTGGTCCCCGAAGACGTGGGACGGGATGGGCTCGCCGGTCAGCTCCGGCGCGGCGCGCGCGACGGCGGGGGAAGAGCGCGACGATCCCCGCGCGCCTCCGCCGCCGTCGCCGCCGGGCGCCGCCGCCGCGCGTCGCCGCGCCCGCGCCCGCGCGCCCGCGCCCGCGCCCGCGCCCGCCAGCGCGATCAAAGGCATGCTCAACGCGGCGTCCGACGGGCACAAGCACGCGGTGCGCGCGCACGCGCGACGCGGCGTCTCGCTCGCCGAGGCGGACGAGCGCGGCGACACCGCGTTGCATCGCGCCGCGGCGGGCGGCAGCGTCGGCCTCGTGAAGGTGGTCCTCAAGCACGCGAACGCGCCGGGTCAGCCCTCCCTGCGCGGTCTCTTGGAGGCGACGAACGCGGACGGGGAGACGCCGCTGGCGGTCGCGGTGAGGCACCGCCGCGTCAAGGCTGCGACGTATCTCCGAAACGCGGGCGCGTCGGACCCGAGAGGGTTGGTGTCGACGCTGTCGCTCGCGCCGGGGTACGGCACCGACGGCGGGTACTCGTCGTCGTCGTCCATCGGGTCCTTCGGCGGCGGCGAGAGCTCGGACAGCAGCGCGCTGAGCGACAGCGACGGCGGCGGGAGCGAGCTGTCGTTCGGGTCCGCGAGCGAGTCCGACGGCGACGGCGGCGGCGGACGACGGCGACGCGCGAGGAGGGCGGACGTGGACGCCGCGAACGCGGCGTGGACTGTCGCGGCGCGTCCGTCCGCGGCGGCAGCGGGAGGAGGAGGCGCGTCGTCGAGTCGCGCCAGCAGCGTGACGTCTGGCGCGTACGGCGAGGACTACCGGAGCGAGGACGACGGGTACGACAGCCGCGGCGGGTGGTCGGACATGACGCCCACGAGCGGCAGCGAGCGCGGCGACGCGAGCGAGACGGACGGGAGCTTGTGGAACAGCGAGTCGGAGAGCAGCGCGGGGGGGTCGGACTGGGACGCGAGCGATTACGACGACGACGACGACGCGCGCGGCGGCGGCGGCGGCGGCGACGAAGGCCACGGCGAACGCTTCGCGGCGTACGCGCGGCGTTATTAGGCGCGAGTAGGAGAGTAGTCCGTCGGTCGTCGCGGGTTCGCTGACTCGCTCGTCATGATACAACGACGCCCCCACCGCTCATCGCGCGTTCTTCTTTTTCATCGGGAACGCGCGCAGCGCGCCGCTCTTGAAGCCCGCCTCGAGCGCGACGGCGGCGAACGCGAACACCAACACGCCCTCCCCGACGAGCAACGCCGCCTGCGCCCACGTCTCGAGCGCGCTCGCGTCCGAGCCGTGCAGAAACACGTCCGCGGCGCCGAGCCCGCGCGTCAATCCGAACGCGCCGACGACGCCGCCCTTGAGCTGGTCGTTCCCGAAGTCGTCGCGCACGGCGTAGCGATACGTCACGCCGAAGACGAGGCAGGAGACTTAGGGTCGTTCCATACGAAGCGATGTCGGGGTGGAGTTGAAAGGCGTCAGTTGGCGTTCAAAGGCGTCGAGGGCGGGGATTGAAACCGTGGTGTGGGCGGAGAGAGAGGACGGCAAAAGTCCTTAAGGATCGGCGTTCACCACGGCGACGCGGTCGTATGGGGACCAGTGTATAGAACGCGCCTAAGACGCCGGCGACGGATTGAAGCGCGACGGGGTCGCCGAACCCGGCGCTCGGGGACTGCGACAGGAGCAGCGGCGACGAGAGGAGCGTCCCGGACAGCGCCGCGAGCGCGCCGGCTTTGCCGCTCTCGACCCTCTCCGCGTCCTCGTCCACGTCCGACGCCACGGTGCTTCCCCACTTGCCCGACGACGACGACGACGCGTTCATCTCATTATTCTCTCCTCCTCCTCCTCGCGCCGCGTCCATCTCTCGCGCGAGCGCCTCGCGCTCCGCGGCGATCGCGTTCATCTTCGCCTCCGCCCTGAGCACGGCCTCGCTCTTCGCCTCGAGCTCCGCGAGCGCCTTCTCCTGCGTCGTCTGCAGGTTCTCCGCGCTGCTCTGCGCGCGTCCGCCGTACTCCATCGCGAGCTTCTCCCTCGCCTCCGCCAGGTCCGCGTCCACGCGCAGCGACGCCGCGTTGCGCGCCTCGCCCGCGATGAGCGCCTCCTGCGCTCTCACCGTCGGGTTCGACTCGAGCATCGACTTTATCGCGTCGACGTCCACGCCGAGGTCGTCCGCGTCGACGACGTCGTCGGCGTCGGACGACGACGACGACGCGCGGACGAGGATAACTCCTCGCGACGGTCCCGGAATTGACGCGGGACGCCGCGACGCGACGCGCGACGACGCGGCGACGCGGGCGCGCGCGGGCGCGTGGACGCGCGAGGGGGGCGGGGCGGCGCGCGAGGGCGGCGCGGAGACCGTGGTCGCGACGTGCATCGTGTGGGCGGGGCGGCGGCGAGCGCGCGCCGAGGGCAATCGTCAACGCGCGAGGCGGTGCCGGGTTTTACGCGCGCCGCGGTCATCGTATCGAACCCGGTAGGGCGTGCGATCAAGCGTTCGTCATCGCCGATCAGGCAGGCTCGCGTTCATCGGTTCGAACTCGGTAGGGCGTGCTCTAGATGATCGGCGCGGCGCTTTCACGCTGCGGACAAACCGTGTGGAATGTACTCGTACGCGCCACTTTCGTATGGAAATCAGTCACGAAATAATGTGTCTCGAGTACTACATATTAACATACGTCCAGGTGGAAAAAAACTCGAGTTTCTTCGCGCGACCGCGCATCGAGTCGCCCTCTTTAGCTCGCACGGACCACGCCGTCGAGACGCCAAAAGTGAGTCTCCGCGCTTCTGCCCCCGTTCCCGCGTCCAGCACGTCTTCGCGTCGTTTTCGCCGCCGACCGCGGCGCGCGCGCGCGCGTCGCGACGTCGCCATCGCGCGACTCCGGCGCGCGGGCCGGGGTTCAGATTTTCGCGTCCCGCTCGCGCCGTCCACCGCGCCGGCGATCGCCGACGACGCCGCGGAGGATTCGTCCCCGCCGCGCTCGATCGCGCGCGTCGGGTCGCGTCGACGCCGTCGTCGCGCCGTCGTCGTCGCGTCGTTCGCGGCGTCGTCGCGGCGTCGCGTGTCGCGGCGTCGCGCGTCGCGACGTCTTCGATTTTTAGGGTTTCCGCTCGCACGAAACAAAATCGGCGAAGAAACAAAACCATCACGTCCACTCGCCGACTGGGACTGACCTTCTCCCCCCCCCGTCCTGCGCCTCTCCCTCGCAGTGCCTCGCGGACCTAAGAAGCACCTCAAGAGGCTCAATGCCCCCAGCCACTGGATGCTCGACAAGCTCGGCGGCGTCTTCGCCCCGAAGCCGAGCCCGGGCCCGCACAAGCAACGCGAGTGCCTCCCCCTGTGCCTCATCCTCCGCAACCGCCTCAAGTACGCGCTCACGTACAAGGAGGTGACGACGATCCTGATGCAGAGGCTCGTGAAGGTGGACGGCAAGACGAGGATCGACAAGTGCTACCCCGCCGGGTTCATGGACGTCGTGTCCATCGACAAGACGGACGAGCACTTCAGGCTCATCTACGACCAGAAGGGCCGCTTCGTCGTGCACCGCATCACGCAGCTGGAGTCCCAGTACAAGCTGTGCAAGGTGCGCACGAAGAAGCTCGGCGACAAGGGCGTGCCGTGCGTTAACCTCCACGACGGCCGCACCATCCGTTACCCGGACCCGGAGATTAAGGAGTCCGACACCGTCATGGTGGACATCTCGTCCAACACGATCACGAACCACTTCAAGTTTGACGCGGGGGCGCTCGCCATGATCACCGGCGGCCGCAACGCCGGGCGCGTCGGCGTCATCCAGCGCCGCGAGAAGCACAAGGGCTCGTTCGAGATCATCCACGTGCAAGACGCGGCGGGGCATCAGTTTGCCACGCGCGCGACCAACGTTTTCGTCATCGGCGAAGGGAACAAGCCGATGGTGTCGCTGCCGAAGGGCAAGGGCATCAAGCTGTCCATCGTGGAGGAGCTCGAGAAGCGCAAGGAGGCGTGAGCGATGGTGATGTGATCTCGAGGGCGACTTGGAGTCTTCTTTCGTCGATCGGCGTGCGTGATTGATGATGTGACGTGATGACGACGCGACGAGGGGAGAATGTGGTGGGTGAACGAGCCGTGGACACGGCTCGTGCGGCGAAGGATGGCGGCGGGACTGCGGAGACGCCGGCGTCCGACTAAGATTTGTAACGCTCGAGGAAAGAGTACTACGCATACGGCTAACTAAACACCGAACGAATACCATCGCGCGGCGTCTCGCACGCCACGGCGCGCGAAGAAAGAATTTCGAAAAGTTCGAAAGAATTGCTTAAGTTTGATTGCATCGCGTGGGCGTTAACGTAACGCGCGTCGTGCGCTTCTCTTCTCCTCTCCCTAATAAACCAACCGAGATAATAAATCGAGGGCGCGGGGCATCCTTGTCATAAAAAGGCCGCCTCGTCCACTTTACTCGGGTGCTCCGCTAAAAACGTCTCCGCCTCCTCCTTTACCTTATCGTTCCCGCTCGCCATCGCGTACCGCAGCGCTTGCGTCATCGCCTCCCGCGCCCCGTCGATGTTCCCAGCCATCACCGAACATCTCCCCTTGTAACAAAACGTCGTGGATAGAATGTTCGCCTCGTGTTCGTTCCCTTCGCCGAGCTCGCCCGCGAGCTTCTCCGCGTCGAGCACCGCGGCTAACGCGAGCTCGTGCTTCCCCGCTTGTAATAAAGTCAGCGCGATGCGATTATGCGTCGCGGCGACGAACTCTTGCTGCCCGAGAACTTCGAAACGCTCGGCGCCCTGACGCATGTGTTGCACCGCCTTTTTGTGATCGCCCATCGCGTTCTCCACCTCGCCGAGCGCGACGAGGAGGTCGCCCATGCGTCCGTTGAGGTCCGCCTGCGAGAGTGGGAGCGAGCGTGGGGGCGAGATATTCACTTGATGTTAGTTAACGCGCGTCGAGAAGAGAGAGAGCATTCTTTTACCCCCCACTTTGCCGGTCGGGTTCCCGAGCGAGCGAAAGATTCGATTCGAGCCTCGAAAAAACGCGGCGAGCGCGCATACATCCATCCTCGCGGCTGCGCGCGTACCTTCATGAACGGCGGCATGTTCGCCCTGCCGTCGTGCGGCTTACACAACGACAACCCCTTCTCCAGCGCCTTCTTCGCGTCCTCCATGTTATCCTTCGCGAGGTACGCGTCGGATAAGACGCGCATCGCGAGGCCGTGTATCGTCGGCGGCGCGATCACCTTGTGACAGAGCTCGTCCGTGCTCAGCATCATTTTAATCGCTCGGTCCGCGTCTCCGTCCCGAAGCGCCGTCGTCGCGTTCTCCACGCTGCGCATCACGAGCGCGGGGACCTGCGGGAGAGGAGGGGCGGGCGCGCGCGGAGGGAGGCGTCAGCGGGGTGACGAGACGACGAGGAGGCGCGCGCGGAGGACGGCGGCGACCGGTCGACCGACAGATCGATCCCACAGTTCGACACACACCCTCCGCGGATAGGGTTACGGTGGTGGCGCGAGACGACGCGACGACGCGAGGGGACGCGCCTTTCCGGGGTCCATCTTCGACGGGTTATCCAGCGTCATCGCCATGGTTCCGGTCTTCTCGGGACGTTCCCGCGAACGCCGCCGCTACCGCGCGTCTCGTCGTTCCGTGGGCGCGGCGCGAGAGAGACGGCCGCGCGTTCGGATCGATCGATTCCCCGATCGACGAGATGCCTTTTTCTCTCCGGCGTCTCCGGCGTCTCCGCGACCGTCGCGCGCTCCGCTCGCCGCCGGCTGTCGATTCCGCGCGCTGCTCCTCCGCGCGACCGTGAAGCTCGTTCGCCGTGTCTTCGAGGCGGCGTTCACGCGCCCGCGCTCGCGCGAGTGAGTCGGAGCGCGGCGCGAGGACGCGCGAAGCCTGCGGTCGTCGCGGCCGCCGCTCAGCGCTGACTGGTCCAGTCACGCCGGCAGCGCATCGGCGCCGTCCGCGCGCAGAGGGCGCCGATCGCCGATCGAAGGGGTAGACGCGCGGTCGTCGCGCGCGGACGACACATCGCGCGCGACGCGGCCGGCGGGCCACGGCGCGGGCGGATGCACTCCGACGCGATCTCCCGCGGGGCCCGGGACGATCGCGGCCGCGGCGGCGAGCGGCCGTCCACGAGCGCGCCGCGGGGCGCGTGGCCGCGCCCGCCGTCGTCGACGCATCATCTTCACCATCACCATCATCATCGCCCGATCACCGCGACGGGCGCGACGAACCCGTCGCTCTCGCTCGCGGCGACGACGACGCACTCCCCGTCCGCGCTTCGCGGCATCGCGTCCTCCGCGGAGATCGAGCACCGCGCGAAGGCGTCGTCGCTGCTTCGGACGACGACGACCGCGCTGCAGATGCCGACGCCGTGCGCGATCGCGGCGTGGACCATGGCGCTTCGGTTCTACGCGAAGCACCCCGTGGACGCGCACGACGTCCTGGACGTCGTCTCCACGTGCGTGTACATCGCGTCGAAGCTGGAGGAGTGTCCGAGGCGGATCAGCGACATCGTGAACGTGGCGTGGAGGGTGTTGAGGCCGAAGCCAGGGGACCCGGAGTCGATAGCGAAAAAGTTTGGCATCGTCGGCGCGACCTCGGCGGCGGCGGCGGCGGCGGCGGAGGGGGAGATGCGAGGCGGCGGCGGCCACGGCGAGGCCGCGGCGAACGACGCGCTTGAGTTCATGAAGAACGCGACGGACGAGGAGAAGGTCGCGGTGAAGAACGGCGCCGCGGCGGCGGCGCAGGCGAAGGCGGCGGCGGCGTTCGCCGCGGCGATGCGGAAAGAAGAGACGGGGGAGACGACGGGGGGGAAACCGGTCGTCGCCCAAAACGCCGCGTCCGCGAGCGTTACAGACGCGACAGAACCAAGCGTGTACGTCGGCGAAGCGTACTACCAAGCCAAAGATCGCGTGCTGGAGCTCGAGCAGGAGGTGCTCCGTTGCATCGACTACGCGTTGAACGTCCCTCAGCCGCACAAGTACCTCCTCAACATGTGCGCCGCGGTTCGCGCGCCTCCGCGGGCGGCGCAGTTCGCGTCGGTAACGCTCACGGACGCGGCGTTTCACACGACGTTATTGCTTCGATACAGAGCCGGGGAGATCGCGGCCGCGGCGTTGCGACTCTCGGGGATGATGCACGGGTTAGAGAGTAGGTGGGAGGCGGAATACGCGGACGCGCGGCGGCGCGGCGGCGACACCGGCGGCGGCGGCGGCGCGGGAGGCGGGTGGTGGACCGCGTTCGGGTACGACGCGCGCGTCCTCGACGACATAGGGTGGGAGATGATGGACGTCCTGGAGCGGACGCCTGAGTCCGAGGCGGCGGCGGCGGCGGCGGTGAAGGCAGAGTAGTGCGAACGAACGAACGGTAGTGAAGGGAGGGTTACTAGCTAGAGCCCGCCCTCGGGGGCCGCTCGCGGGAGTCTACACTGAAACTCTCACTCGAAGCGAACGCCCTCGTCGCGAAGCCGTTTTCTTCAGGGCGTTTTGCACTCCGGACACCCGCTGGGTTTGTCGCTCGTCGTGCGGTGGTGCAGCCTCGCGTGCCACTCGTGCGAGCACCTCCCACACTTCCACAGCGCCTTGTACCTCGACGCTTTCGTCACCGCTGTCGGCAGCCTGTCTGGGTCGACGTACTCACGCGACAGCTTCTTGCCGAGCTCGCCGTTCTTCTCGCACCACACGAGGAAGTTGTTCGTCTTGCTCGCCGGCGCATTATTCGCACACTGTGGGCACCCGCCGGGTCTGTGGCTCCTCGTGCGGTTGTTCACCTTCGCCCGCCACACGTGCTTGCACTCGACGTTGCTGCACTTCCACTTCGCCTTGTAGTGCGACGCCTTCGTCACCGCCGTCGGCGGCTTGTCCTTGTCGACGTACTCGCGCGACAGCTTCTTTCCGAGCTCGCCGTTCTTCTCGCACCACGCGGGGAAGTTGCTCGTCTTGCTCAGCGACATGCGATTCGCGCACTTCGGACACCCGGTGGGTCTGTCGCTCTTCGTGCGGTTGCACACCTGCGCCCGCCACACGTGCTTGCACGTCAAACACTTCCACTTCGCCTTGTAGTTCGACCGGTACGTCAGCTCCGTCGGCAGCTCCTCGCGGAACTCGTTGGCGAGCTTCTCGCCGCGCTTCCCGTTCTCCGCGCACCACTCGAGGAAGGGTTTGCCAGGACGTCCGAGCGGCATGATCGCCGTGCGAGACGCGGCGTGGCGGCGCGCAGCGAGAGTGACGTCGAAAAGCTACGACGCCCGACTGGAAGAAAACACGTGTAAGGACGCGAGACTGCATCCTCGTCCCCGAGGCCTCGTCGCCGCTCGTTGCGTTGCTCGTTCTCGGAAGAGGCACGCGCTCGTCCACCGAGCGCGGCGATACGCGCGACGCCGCCACTTCCGCCCGCGCGAAGCGCTCGGCCGCCCCGCCTCCGCGCGCGCGCCCCGCCGTCGTCGCGATGCGACTCGCGCTCGCGCTCGCCGCCGCCGCGGCGCTCCTGCTCTTCTCGCCGACCGCCGCGCGCGCGGCCGCGGCCGCGGCCGAGACCGCGACGACCGACGCGCCGCGCCGCCTCCCCGAGGGCGCGGCGGGCCTCTCCGGCGAGGCGATCATGGCCACGGTGAACGCCGCCGCCGCCGCCGCGGCGTCGTCGCCCGCGCCCGCGCCGCCGTCGCGATGCGACGCCGGGTTCGACGACGTCGACGCGCTCGCCGCCGCGGTCGCCGGCGACCCCCCCCGCGACGACGACGACGACGACGACGTCGTCCCGCGCGTCGACTGGACCGAATACGACGACGCGTACGCCGCGGCGCCGCTCGCGCTCCCGGAGTCGTACCTCGTCCCCCCCGAGGACGGATGCACGTACGGCGCGCTCCCGCAAGGCAGCGAGCGCGCGTCGAGGGTGCAGCGCGCGGCGGCGGTGCTGCCGTGGCGCGGGAAGTGCTTCCGACGCGCGGCGGAGGACGAGACGGTGTCGCACCCGACGGGCGCGGACAGGAAGCGTCTGCCCGACGACGCGCCGCCGGTGAAGCTCCTCGCGCGCGTGACGAACCGCGTGCAAGACGCCGCGCCGACGCCGACGACGACGGGAGGGTCCGACGCCGCGTCCGTCGTCGAACAGGGCGTCGCGACGGAGACGGACGAGACCGCGAGTGATAAGAACCAAACGGACACGGAGAACCAAAAGGAGAACCGACCGCGAGAACGTCGGGTCGCGCCCGCGAACGTGTACGTCGGCGCGTCCACCTTCGACGGCCTCCCCGCCGTGATCGTCGACTACGCCGGGCAGGAGTACTTCGGATCGTTCAGGGACGAGATGCGCCACGTCGGATGCGGCGTGTGGCTGGGAAAGACCTACCTCACCGGGGAGCCGAAGAATCTCGCGAAGAGCCTCGCGAGCGTCGGCGGCGTGGAGCTCACGCCGATCCTGACCGGCATCATCGCGGGGGCGATGCCGAAGATCGAGCCGGGGGACGCGCCGCCGCACGTGCTCGATTTCGTGGTGTTTCAGACGACGGACGGCGGCGAGGGAGAGGAGGCGTAGACTCCGCGCTCGGAGCGAGCGACGAAAACTGACGACGAAAGAGTGGAAGCGACCCGACGACGGAAGAGTGTTTCGATACGATACGATCTCACCCCTCACGACACCAGAGAAAATATGTAAGGCGCGCGCGCGCGTCGTAGCTCTCGTCGTTCTTCGAACGTGATGACGTGCTTGCAAACTAATCACGCGGCTGGGGTGAGTGTTCGGAGTCTCTCTGCCGCGAGAGCGTGGCCCTTCTCCGCAGCTTTCGCGTACCACTCGATGGCCTTGGAGATGTCTTTCTTCCCGCCGTCTCCGTCTTCGTAGAGGGATCCAAGGCTACATTCCGCGAAAGCGTGGCCTTGAGCGGCCGATTTAGAGCACCACTTGAACGCCTCCTCGTGTTGCCCCTTCTCGTGGTGACAGAGGCCAACGTTGTTTTGTGCTGCGGCGTGACCCTTCGCGGCTGCCTTCGCGTACCACTCGATGGCCTTTGAGATGTCTTTCTTCACGCCGCGTCCGTCGTCGTAGAGGAATCCAAGGTTATATTCCGCGGCAGCGTGGCCTTGAGCGGCCGCTTTAGTGTACCACTTGAACGCCTCGTCGTAACGCCCCTTCCAGGAGTGATAGATGCCAGCGCTGTTTTGTGCATCGGCGTCACCCTTCGCGGCTGCCTTCTCGAACCACTCGATGGCCTTTGGGATGTCTTTCTTCACGCCGTCTCCGTCTTCGTAGAGTCGCCCTAACATCATCTCACACTCAGTGTTGCCATGCCGTGCTCCCTTCTTATACCACTCCAGCATCTTAAGGTTGTAGTCAAACCAGGCCGGCAGCGAAGACGCGACTTTCGACGCCCCGCGCCACACCGTGTTCACCAGGGAAAGGGCGACGCGCGTCCGAACATCCGTGACGTGCGAGAAGACCACGCTCGCGAGCTGCTCGTTGACGTCGAACGTCGGGTTGATTGATTTGACGACAACGGTGAGCTCGGCGAGCGCCCTCCGCGTCGCCGTGAGCTCCGCTCGCGTCTCCACGTTCTCCTCCCTGACGCGTTTGAGTTCTTCTTCTTGCCTTTCTAACCGCGCTAAAAGGTGGCCGAGGGCGACACCCTCAGAGTCGCTGCCGTCGACGTGAACGCTCGGCGCTTCGCGCGCGGGCGGATCAGCGTGAAGGCGCTCAGGTACGTTGCTCATGGTGCCCCTCGAACGTGCGGCGGCGCGGGAGGAACTGGCGCGGGGACGAGGACGTTCCCTCCGAGAAAATAACGGCGGGGACGAACTGAAGACCTCTCTTCTCGAAGCTCTGAGTGTTTATCGACCTCTCACCCCTCGCCAACACCAGAACGCCCCGCGCGCGCTCGCACTCTGGGCGTCATGCCGTTCATGGACGCGCTCGGGGAGATCTCCGACGACTCCTCCTCCGACGACGACGACGTCGCGGCGGCCGGCCGCGCGGTCGCGGCGTCGACGACGTCGATGCCGTCCTACGAGGAACTGACGAGTTACGGGATGCGCGGGGGCGGATCCCTCGTGGACACGCCGGAGTATTTCGCCGCGGGGGAGCCCGCGCGCGCGGCGGCGGACGCGGACGCGAAGGCGGACGCGGCGCGCGGCGCGGGCGGGTCCAAGCGCGCCGCCGCGAAGGAAGACGGCGCCTCGGACGACGACGACGACGACGCGTCGCGGCCAGAATTCATCAAGAACGCGTTCGGGAAGTGGGAGGTGTCGAGGCACAAGCGCGCGAAGCGCGAGGCGCAGCTCGCGGAGGAGGCCGCGGAGAGACGCGCGAACCGCGGGCCGACGTGGGGGGAGCAGCGCGGGGAGCTCCTGCGGCGGCAGGCGGCGACGAGGAACGTCGCGTCGTTCGATCTGACGCGCGCGTTCGGCGCGGCGGCGCGAGAAGACGACGCGTCGTCGCGCGCGCGAGAGGCGCTCGCGCGAGGGGGGGCGACGGCGGGAGGGGGAGCGCGCGGCGCGACGTCTGCGCCGAAGCGGAGTCGACACGACGACGCGGAGGTGTTGGTCGCGGATTAGGACGCTCGAGAGCGAGCGAGCGAGCGGCGCCGTAGGTAGAGCGATAGTCGTTAGTGAAAATGTTTAAGTATGTTTCTCATTGGTTCTCAAGTCTACGCCGCGGGACGTCCGTCAGACGCGTTCGAGGCCGTCGCCGCTCTCCTCCTCCTCGTCGTCCTCGATCCGCCGCGCGTTCCCCTCCTCCGCAGCCTCGAGCGCGACTCGCAGCGCGGTCTGCGGATCGTCCGGGTACCGACGCGCGGCGGCGGCGCGCAACGTCGCCACCGCGGCGGCGATCTCCTCCTTCGCGTAGTGTTTTTTGTTCGGGTTGATCCCTTCCGCGGCCGACGCCGTGTCCGACACCGCGTCCGACACCGTGCCCGACACCGCGTCCGACACCGCCGACGCCCTCGCGGCGTTCGCCGGCGACAAAGACCCGGAAGCGCTCGAACTACTCGGCGCGTCGTCCCGCCCGTCGTAGTACTGAGACGGAAGACCGAGCCAGTGCTTCCACATCTCCAACCCGCGACTCCACTCCGCGTCCGCCCCGGGAGCGCGCCGCGCCGGGACGCTCGCGCTCGCCGCCGCCGCCGCCGCCGCGCGCTCTTCGTCCTGCTTCGACCTCGGCCGCGGGCCCCACGAGCTCGGGATCGGGCACCCGGCTCTGGGGTCGAGCGGCCCGACCGCGCCGACGAACGCGTCTCCGCCGCCGCGCGACGACGACGACGCCGACGACGACGACCGCGCCGATCCGCCTCTCTTTTTTAACGACCGCGTGCCGCCGCCGCCCTTGCTCTCGAGCTTCCACCGCCCTCGAAGATCCGCAGCCTCCGCGGCGGACTTCTCCCCGCCCTCGCGCGCGACGTCGCGCACGACGCGCTCCACGATCTCCTCGCCTAGCTTCGCCGACAGCGTCGCCGACGCGACGCCGCGGCCGCACGCGACGACGAGCGAGCACCGCATCCGCGCGTCCGGCGCGACGAGCTCGCGCGCCTCGCGAACCGTCTCGCGCACCTCGACGACGACGTCGCCGTCGTCGTTCGCGGGTCGCGCGTAGTACGTCCACTCGCGACCTTCGCCCCCACTCGGGCCTAAGTCCATGAGCGCGTCGTACAGCCCCGCCGCGGATCGGACGTCGCCGACGCGGCAAAACCCGTCGAGCAACGCGCCGTAGGTCCGCCGGTCCGGCGCGCACCCTCGACCTGTGGGTGAAGCGATCGGTCAGTCGACCGTCTTACCGGTCAAACGTTGAAAGGGAAGCGCGGGTGAAGAGTGACGACGGGAAAAGTCCTTAAGGAACGGCGTGCACCACGCGAACGGGGTCGTATG
>MDSW01013256.1_pt1 | contig 26859 bp, 27 predicted proteins | sample 811171 | NCBI WGS metagenome assembly MDSW01 (sample SAMN05326641, study PRJNA326480) | marine metagenome | isolation source: seawater | place: Atlantic Ocean: North West | collected 2012 | reverse complement strand
TTTAAAAGACTTATATATTTAAGAATAATTCTAAAGTCAAAAAATGATAATATTAGTTTAATTGATATAGATAAATTGATTAATTTTTTCGTTAAAAAAAATAAAAAAATTATAATTAAATGTTTGTCTTCAAAAAAAATAAATATTAAAAAGTTAAAAAATATTTTAAAATGAAATTATGACATTAAATAAAGATTTAAGAATTAAAATTGTAAAAATGATTTCGAAAGCGAAGGAAGGGCATATACCTAGTTCTTTCTCAATACTTGATATTATTCATTTTGTTTATACCAACGTTCTTAAATTCAAAAAAAATAATCCAAATTGGATTAAAAGGGACTACTTTATTTTAAGTAAAGGACATGGATGCGCAGCTTTATATGTCGTTCTTAACAAGTTAGGAATTTTAACAGATAAAGATATTGCAGAATATAGTAGCAAAAAGGGAATTTTAGGAGGACATCCAGATTCAACAAATGTTCCTGGAGCTGAAGCAAGCACTGGTTCACTTGGCCATGGTTTTCCAACGGCTATTGGATTAGCTCTAGGTTTTAAAATACAAAAGAAGAAAAATAAAATTTTTGTACTCGTTGGAGATGGAGAATGTCATGAGGGGACCGTATGGGAAAGCGCCAACATTGCTTCAAATTTAAACTTGGGAAACGTGTGTGCAATTATAGATTGGAACGGTTCTGCGGCACAATTAATGCCCAAGGATGATTTGGTTAGTAAGTGGAAATCTTTTGGATGGAAGACATTAATAGTTGATGGACACTCTAATAAAGCATTAAGCAAAGCTTTTAAAAAAGTAAAATATAATCTTAATGGAACGCCTACTGTAATATTAGCTAAAACAATAAAGGGAAAAGGAGTTTCTTTTTTAGAGGGTCATGGTAAATGGCATCACAAAATTCCAACTAGCGAAGAACAAATTAAAATATTTAAAGAATTAAATTAAATGAAAAAAATAAGACAACAATTTGCTGACTTAATGCTGGAAGTTGGAACAAGAGATAAGAAGTTAGTGGTATTAGTTGGAGACATAAGTCATGGAATACTTCAACCTTTCGCAAAAAAATGTCCTACACGTTATTATAATATTGGAATATGTGAACCTAGCATTGTTAATATGGCAGCAGGGTTGTCGAAGTCTGGTCTTAATCCTGTAGTTCACACTATCGCACCTTTTATAACGGAGAGAGCCTGTGAACAGATAAAACTTGATTTTGGATACCAAAAACAAAACATTAATTTAATAACAGTCGGTGGTTCTTTTGATTATTCAAAACTCGGTTGTAGCCATCACTGTTATACTGATGTTTCACTATTTACACATTTTAAAAACTCATCAATTGTAATTCCAGGAACTAATGAAGAATTCAAGATTTTATTTAAAAAAATATATAAACAAAAAAATATTAAATATTTTAGGATTCCTGAATATTCTCATAATGTAAATTTTAAAAGAAGTGAAATTATTTTTGGTAAAGCTATAAGAGTAGCACAAGGAAAAGATCTAACTATTGTAGTTACAGGCACCCAATTAAAAAATGCAATTGAGTCAAGAAAGCAGCTTTTACAAAAAGGTTATTCGATAGAAATATTGTATTACCACACACTAAAACCTTTTGATTATAAAAAAGTTGAAAATAGTCTTAAAAAAACTAAGAAACTTTTATCAATAGAAGAACTATCTGCTCACGGTGGTCTTTATGACCAATGCATAAAATCTGTAGTAGGAGTTGGGGGAATCAAAACTGAACAATTGGCAGTATTTGATTTTATTCATGGCTACGGAAGTTATGAAGATATATGCAAAAGAGCTGGATTAAGTGTATCAAATATTACAAAAAAAGCTCTAAAGTTATTGGATTAATTTTCTGATCAAATTTTTATAAAATTTAAATTTATGAATAAATTTGAAACATTATATTTAAAACCTAAAAATAAATTTAGGGATTTTTTACAAAAATTATTCTTAAAATTTCTATTAAAAATTTTTCCAAAAAATTTTTCATTATATAAAAATAAAGTTAGAGAAATAATGAATACAAAAGTAACAGGTTTAATTTTTATTTTTAAAGTTTTACTTTTAAGGTTTAAATATCCAAAATACTACATGTTACCTTCAAGACATCTTTATTGTGTAAATGTAGTAATTAAACTTATAAAAATACTAAAAGAAAAGAAAATTGAACCTTTTTTAGTTGGTGGAACTCTTCTAGGAGCAGTGCGACAGGAATCTTTTGCTGGCAGGCCTCAAGATATAGATTTAGGAATTAAAGAACATCATTTTGAAAGCTTATTAAATTCAATGCCTAATATTATGAAATGCGGAGCTATGAGTATAAGAAGAATGATATATGATGATTTTCCAAGAATTCAAATTTTATTTCCTCATACACTTGTTGATATTGCAATTTTTAAAAAAGAAAACGAAATTTGGATAGGTGAACCTGAAAAACATTATGATAAAACACATAAAGGTACAACTTTCTCAATTAAAGATTTAGAAGAATTAATATCAGTCGATGTTTATGGCAGAAAGTTTCCATCCCCAGGGAATCCAAAAATATATTTAGATAAAAAATATGGTAAAGATTGGAGAAAGCCTGATAAAAAGCAATTTTTTTGGAATAAAAACAAAATACTATAAAAATATAAATTTTCTTATATCTTTTTATGACGTTAATTAAATTTTTTTATAAACAAATCTTTGATATTAAAACATTTGGATTTAGTGAAATTTTAAAAAAATTTTATCTATTTATAAAATTTTTAATAAATTCTCCAGTTTTAATTGTAGCTATTATTCCTTGTATTATAATTCGATTAATAAGTCCGTGGATTATTGTAAGAATACAAAAAGTTCCTTCAAATAATTTTGGCGACTTTGTACAGCTTACAGCTATGTATTATTGTAAGAAAAAACTTAAAATAGATCAGCCAGAAAAAAAATATATAGATTTTTTATATATTGACCATAAAGATAAAATTTTTAATAGACAGTTAGCTAAAATGTGGAAAAGAAAATTAAATTTTTTTTCCAGTTATTTGTTAGATCCAATAAGCAGAATTAATAAATTTTTTCCGAATTGGAAATTTTATACGATCGAAACTCTTTATATTAAAAGAGAAAGAGATGTTAATAATTTATTTGAAAAATGTAAACCACTTGAATTTACAAAAGAAGAAGAAAAAAAAGGTAAGGAACTACTTAAAAAATTCGGATTAAAAGACAATGATAAATTTGTATGTCTTGCTGTGAGAGATGAAGCTTATCAATTTAAGAAAATTTCCCCAAAATATAGGAATTGGGATTATCATGACTTTAGACACACAGATATAAATAATTTCAAACTTGCGGCAGAAGAGCTTGCAAACAAGGGATACTTTGTATTTAGAATGGGTGTTATTGCAAAAAAATCATTCAATTTAAATAATCCTAAAATAATCGATTATGCAAATTCAAGTTTAAGAAACGATTTTATGGATATTTATCTTGGAGCAAAATGTTTTTTTTGTATATCAACCGATTATGGTTTTCAGGATCTACCATGTTTATTTGGAAAACCTTTAGTTCAAATGGGTGTTCCGTTAGGTAATTTATTTTCTTATAACGAAAAATTTTTGTTAATGACCAAACACCATTTTTTTAAGAAAGAAAAAAGAAAATTATCTCTTTCAGAAATCTTTTCTCATGGGGTAGCTTATTCTTATTACACTAGAGATTTTGAACAGAAAGAAATTGATCTTATTGAAAATAGCCCCGAGGAAATAAAAGATTTAGCTATTGAAATGGTAGAAAAATTAGAATCAAAGAGAATATTGAATATTGAAGATAAAAAATTACAGGAAAAGTTTAGAAACTTATATGCCTCAAATATTAAACGTTATAATTATAAAAAGGTTTCTGAAAGTCTTTCTCATATTACAATGCATGGACAAATTAAATCAAGTTTTAGCACTAAATTTCTTAGAGAAAATAAAAATTGGCTTAAATAATCAGTAATATGTTTTTACCTAAAAAAGCTTGGTGTTTATTAAAAAATGATCAGAAAAAATATGCACTTTTCATATTTGTACTAATATTTATAGCTATGATTTTGGAAGGTTTAAGTATTGGAATTATTCTTCCGCTTATTTCAATTCTTCTTAACGGTAATGTTGATAATAGTATTTTTTCGCACTTTTTTACATTTACAGATTTATCAGGAAAAAATTTAGTTTTTATTGGTTTACTTATAACTTTAATGATCTTTTTAACTAAAAATTTACTTCTTTCATTTAATCTTTGGCAACAAACAAAGTTTTTAAGAAACTTACATTTTGAAATTACAAATAGACTTTTTAAATTTTATTTAAAAAGCGATTACATTTTTTTTCTCCAAAATAATTCTGCTCATTTATATAGAAATCTTACTGATATAATTTCTTCTTATGTTGCTTATATTAAGGGCTATATGACATTTCTAAGCGAAGCTATAGTTTTCATTGGTATTGCAATTATTTTATTTTATGTCGATTTTATAGGTACAGCTATCATTTTATTTTCTGCTGGCATACTTTCTTTTTTGATTTACAAATTAACAATCGGAAAAATTTCTTTTTTTGGAAAAGAAAGAGCCATAGTAGGTGGTGAACTAAATAAACACTTACTCCAAGGAATGATATCTGCCAAAGACGTCAAAATATTGGATAGGGAAGAAGATCTTATTCTTCAAGTAAATAAAAATTCTTATAAAATGACAAAGTTAAGTCAGTTAATTCAATTTATCACTGGACTTCCTAGATTTTCATTTGAAGTGCTTATGGTATTTTCTTTTTCAGCTATCGTATTTGTTATGCTAAGTGCCCAAAGGGATATGATAGATATAATTCAGTATTTAGGAGTTTTTGCTGTTGCTTCTTTTAGAATAGTTCCTGGTGCATCTAGAATGCTAAGCTCTTTTCAAAATATAAGATATATAGAGCCTTCAGTTAAAATACTTTTAAATGAATTTGAAAGAAATTTTACTTCTCAAAGTTACAAAGAATTTAAAAAAAATAAACTGGATCATATTTTAAAATTTGAAAAAAAAATTATTTTAAAAAACTTATCTTTTTCATATCCAACGAGAAAAGAATTTTCATTGTCGAAAATATCTATGACAATCAATAAGGGTGATGCAATAGGTATTATTGGGGAAACAGGAAGCGGAAAAAGTACATTAATAAATTTACTTATCGGTCTTTTAAAACCAACTGATGGAAAAGTAGAAGTTGATGAATATGATATCAATTTAAACTTACCAGTTTGGCATAAGAAAATTGGATATGTTCCCCAATCAGTATATTTAATAGATGATACTATAAGAAAAAATATTGCATTTGGCTTACATGAAGAAAATATTGATAACGATTTAGTTAATAAAGCAATTGAAAAATCTAGTCTTAATAAATTTTTAGAAAGTTTGCCAAACGGTCTAGATACAATTGTGGGTGAAAAAGGAATTAGGCTTTCAGGCGGTCAACAACAAAGAATTGGAATTGCTAGAGCACTTTACCGCGATCCAGAAATTTTAATATTAGATGAGGCAACAAGCTCTCTTGATCAAAAAACTGAAAAAAATATTATAGAATCAATACAATTTTTAAAAAGGGAAAAAACTTTGATAATCGTTACGCATCGTTTGTTAACTGTTGAAAATTGTGATAAAATATTTTTTATTGATAAAGGTAAAATTATAAAAAGTGGACTTCCTAAGGAAATATTAAGCAATATTTAAAAAAAAGTGTTAAAATCATGTTAAATAATAAAAGCATTCTTGTAACGGGCGGAACAGGTTCTTTTGGTAAGCTTTTTATCGAAACAGTATTAAAAAAATATAAACCGAAAAAAATTATTGTTTTTTCACGTGACGAACTTAAACAATCTCTACTATCAAAAAAATTTTCACCAGATAAATATAAGTGTATGAGGTATTTTATTGGAGATGTTCGCGACCTAAGTAGATTAAAATTAGCTATGCAAGGAGTAGATTACGTAGTTCATGCAGCAGCGTTAAAGCAAGTTGACATAGCCGAATATAATCCAATGGAATGTATTAAAACTAACATCGGTGGAGCAGAAAATGTTGTAAAAGCTGCCTTAAGCACAAAGGTTTTAAAAATAATTTCACTTTCTACTGATAAAGCGTCGGATCCAATAAATCTTTACGGAGCAACAAAGTTAACTTCGGATAAAATTTTTGTATCAGCAAATAATATAGTTGGAAATATGCAAAAAACCAGATTTGCTGTTGTCAGATACGGAAATGTTGCTGGCTCAAGAGGTTCGGTAGTTACAATATTTAGAAGACTTATTGAAGAAGGTAGCAAAGAATTACCGATAACGGATGATAAAATGACAAGATTTTGGATAACTTTAAATCAAGCTGTAAATTTTGTACTAAAGTCTTTTGAAAGAATGCAGGGTGGTGAAATTTTTGTACCTAAAATTCCATCAATAAAAATAACAGATTTAGCAAAAGCTATGGCACCAAAATTAAATCAAAAAATTATTGGCATAAGACCTGGAGAAAAATTGCATGAAAAAATGTGTTCTATAAACGAAGCTTATTTAACGCTCAATTTCAAGGATCACTATGTAATTAGACCAAGTATAAGATTTTATGATAAAGATATAAACTATTTAAAAAATAAACTTAAAGAAACTGGCAAGCCTGTAAATAAAGATTTTGAATACAGATCAGATAATAATACCGATTTTTTAAGTGTAAAAGAAATCATAAAACTTAATAAGCATTTACTTTTTTAACATTTAAAAAATTATTTAAAATCAAAAATGATACCTTACGGAAGACATCATATAGATAAAGAAGATATAAAATCAGTTGTTAAAGTTTTAAAAGGAAATAATTTAACCCAAGGTCCTTTAATTTCAGCTTTTGAAAAAAAAATTTCTAAATATGTTGGGTCTAAATATTCAGTAGCAGTGACAAGTTGTACTGCCGGTCTGCACTTAGCTTCAATTGTATCAGGAATTAAAAAAGGTAAGACATTGTTAACTTCACCTATAACATTTGCTTCTACAGCAAATTCATCATTATTTTGTGGAGGAGAAACTGTTTTTGCAGATATAGATAATTCAACAATTAATTTATCCGTATCTAATATCAAAAAAATTATATCAAAAAAAAAAATTCATGCTATTTCACCCGTACATTTTAGCGGACTGGCTTGTGACGTTAAAGGTATTAAAAAAATTGCTGATAAAATTGGGGCTGCAATTTACGAGGATGCGGCACATGCTTTTGGTGCATCATATCCAGATGGTACAAAAGTTGGATCTTGTAAATATTCAGATATGACAATTTTTTCGTTTCATCCAGTAAAATCTATATCTACAGGCGAAGGAGGCATAATTACCACAAATAATAAGAAAATTTACGAAAAGTTGTTACGTTTAAGGAATCACGGATTTGAAAAAAACAAAAATAATTTTATTTCAAAAAAAAATTCACATACAAATGAAAAAATTAATCCCTGGTATTACGAAATGCAAGAATTAGGCTATAATTATAGAATCACAGATATTCAATGTGCATTAGGTTTATCTCAATTAAAAAAAATTGATAAATTTATTAATAAGAGAAGAAAGATTGCAAAATATTATGATTCAGCTTTTGTTAATTTAAAAAATTGCAAACCTGTGCAAAAAGATATGAGAGATTTAAGCAGTAATCATTTATATATATTAAGAATTAATTTTAAAAAATTAAAGAAAACAAGAGCAGAATTAATGAATCAATTTAAAAAAATAGGTATTATTACACAAGTACATTATATACCAGTAATAAATCACCCATACTTTAATAAAAAAAAATACAAAATTAACAGTTTCCCAAATTCACTTGATTACTATAATAGCGCTTTGTCAATTCCTATATTTTATGATCTGACTAATAAGCAACAATTATATATAATAGACAAAGTTAAAAAATTAATTGGGTAAAAAATAAAATGAATAAAAATAAGAAATATTTAAAAATTATAAATAAAATTGAAAAAATAAGATCAAAAAATAATGTTAATTGGATGAGTATTTTAAAATTGGCTTTTAGACACGCTCCAAGAGAAGCGAGTAAATTAGTTAGGAAAGTAAATTCAGAAGACAAAAAAATATCTTCTTTGCTGAATAAATTATCTTCAGATAAGTAAGAAGATTTTAATGAAGAATAAAAAGCACAAACTTTATTGTAGAAAAGTTACATTTGATGATGCAAAACTTCTCCATGTTTGGGTTAATGATTCATTAACTAGGAAAAATTCTTTAAGTAAAAATAAATATATTTCTTGGAATTTTCATAAAAAATGGCTTAAGAAAAAATTAAAAAGCAAAAACTGTACTTTATTTATTTTTTGCACAAAAAATGAAGAAGTTGGACAAGTGCGTTTTGATAAAAAAAATAAAGTTATTAAAATAAGTTATTCTATTGCTAAAAAATTCAGAGGAAAGGGTTTAAGCAAAAAAATGTTAAGGTCGGCCATAAATAAATATGAACCAAAAAAAGGAAATATTTTATTTGGCATTGTAAGAGATAAAAATTTACCCTCTATTAAAGTTTTTAGATCGTTAGGATTTTCATTTAATTTTAAAAATAAAATTTACTATTTTAGCAAATATTTTTAATTGTTTATTTAAAAAGCGAAATTATGCAAATTATTTTTGGTTACGTATCAAATTGGCATATTCCAATTTTAAAATTGCTTAAATATCTAAAATTCAAAGTTTATTATCTTTATATAGATTCAAATATAGGTAAAAAAGATAAGATAGCATCAGTTCTAAAAAATATAGAAATTTACCCCTTACCAATAGAATTAGAAAAAGAAATTTTATCTGAAGCTGGTTTTGCTACATTCTGGATTGATCCTGAAGAATTTACATACAAAAAAAATCAGGAGCTGGTTCCAGATTCAACTTTAAAAAAATATTCTCTTTTTTTTTCTAAAGATGGAAAATATGAAAAAAAAATAAGATTGCTCATTCAAGATTTTATTTATTCTAGGCAATTATCGGTTTCCAGCAAACTTTATACGTGGTCAGCTTTATACCCAAATGAAAAAATAATATATGTAAGCTTTAAGTTTAGATGTTTTTACATGTCAGACACAAGTAAAAATATTTATAAAATAATAATTCCATTTGATTTAATAAATTATTTTATAAGAGTTATTAAAATTAAAAAAATATTTTCATTTTTGAAAAAAATAAAAAATTTAACTATTAGCTCACAAAAATCAAATAAAGGAATTTTTAAAAAGTTTTCACAAAATCGTGTAGCTTATATTACTCACAAAGGACTTTTATATGGTTCTTCAAAAGATAATAAGCTTTTTGAAAAATCACTTTATTACTCCAATGATCAAAAATCACATTTAAATAAAAAAAATTTACTACATATGGATTATGATAATGTTATTAGTGCAGAAGAAAATCTTAATTGGTTATCTTTAAATAAAATTAAAGTATCTGAGACAAAAATTTTTTTTAAAACTTTATTAACTTCTTTTAGAACCTTTTACTATATTAAAAGCTGGCCAACTTTTCTTGGATGGTTACTTTTTATTCAAAAATATAGTGTTTTTTTAAAATATTTTGAAATTATTAAAAATTTTAAAAATCTTAAAATAGCTGTAATAGATTATGATGTTTTGTGTCCAAAAACATTATTACTAGCTTTAGAAAAAAATAATATTAGAACTGTTGCTACGCAAGAAAGATTCATGCATATTTTTTGTAAATCATACGCAAATGTCATAGTGGACACCTATTATGTGACAAGTAATTTTGCGGCTAATTTTCTTAAAAGTTCAAAATATAGTGATATTAAAAATTTAATTCCTGTTGGAATTCATAGAAGTGATTATCTTTCTTTATATCAAAATAGCGATATACCCAAAGAGATTTATAAAGCAAAAAATGAAAAAAAAAAAATATTGGTAGTGCTTGGTTATAATTCACCTTTAAATTGGTTTGAATCATATACTTCACTCCATTTAAATTGGACATCTCAAATTACTTTTCTAGAAGATATTGTTAAACTATCGAAAAATTTAAATAATACTTTTATAGTAGTCAGATACAAATCCTTAAACTGGACCCATAATGAATATTTTAAAAAAATTATTGATAAAATTAATAGTTGCGAAAATGTAATTATATCTTCTAATTATAAGGAGTCCTTTTATTCTTATAAACTTTGTGCTAATGCAGATTTAGTCATAGCCAAACACACCTCTTTGGCTGACGAATGTCTCTCAATTGGAATTCCAGTTTTGTTTTATGATTATACACATAATATGAAACAAATAATATCCGGCGCTTTCGACTATTCTCCATCTAGGTTAATGTGTAATAATTTTGATGATTTGTTAGCAAAAAGTATATCTTTGTTATTTAAAAATGAAAGCGAATTAAAAGATGATATTTCTGAACTTAATAAAAAAATTTATAACGTAGATAAAGTAGACAAAAAAGAAAATATAAAGAACAAAATTATTGGAAATTTAGAAAATTTAATCAATTCAATATAAATATGATTATTGGAAATTATAAAGTTTCAAAAGAAAACAGACCTCTGATAGTTGCAGAAATGTCTGGCAATCATAACCAATCCTTAGAAAGGGCGTTAAAAATTGTTGAGGCCGCAGCAAAAGCGGGTGCACATATGCTGAAACTTCAAACTTATACAGCAGATACAATAACAATAAACTCTAAAAATAATGATTTTTTTGTAAATAATTCAGAAAGCTTATGGAGAGGTAAAAATTTATACGATTTATATAAGGAAGCCCATACCCCATGGGAATGGCATGAAAAAATTATAAAAAAATCAAATGAGCTTGGGATGCTTTGTTTTAGCTCTCCGTTTGACGAAACTGCCGTCGATTTTTTAGAAAAACTAAATGTACCTGCTTATAAAATAGCTTCATTTGAGAATATTCATTTACCTTTAATTAAAAAAGTTGCTAAAACAGGAAAACCCGTAATAATTTCAACAGGTTTAGCTACTGAATCAGAAATTAAAGAATCGGTAAAAACCTTGAGAAATGGAGGCTGCGATAATTTTGCCCTCCTAAAATGTACGAGCACATATCCAGCATCACCAGAAAATAGTAATATTTTAACAATTCCAGATTTAAGAAAAAAATTTGATTGTGAAGTTGGGCTATCGGATCATACTTTAGGAATAGGAACTGCCCTAGCTGCAATATCATTTGGAGCTACTATTATAGAAAAACATCTTACACTAGATAAAAATGATGGAGGAGTTGATTCAGCTTTTTCAATTAATCCAAGTGAATTAAAAACTTTAGTAGAAGAATCTAAGCGTGCCTGGCAGTCCCTTGGAAAAGTTTTTTATGGATCAACTGAATCAGAGAAAGAAAGTTTAAAATTTAGAAGATCTATATATATAGTTAAGGATGTTAATGTTGATGAAGAACTTACGATTGATAATATTAGAATTATTCGTCCAGGATTTGGTTTAGCTCCCAAATACTATGAGGAAGTTTTAGGAAAAAAAATAAATCAAAAATTAAAAAAAGGTACTGCTTTAAAATGGAGTATGCTTAAACAAAATTAAAAAAATGTCAGTAAAAAAATTTTATAAAATTGGAAAAAATGAACTTTTTCCTATATGCAGAAGTATAACTGGAAATGGAGTTAGAAAAACTTTAAAAATTATAAAAAGAAATTTTCCTAAGCTTAAAGTTTATGAAATTCCATCTGGTTCTAGAGTTTTTGATTGGAAAATACCACCTGAATGGAATGTTAGAGATGCATATATTATTGATAACAAAAATAAAAAAATAGTAGATTTTAAAAAAAATAACTTACATTTAGTAAGTTACTCTTCGCCAATTAACAAAGTTTTTAAAAAGAAGACTCTTTTTAAAAGAATTCATTCACTTTCAAAAAATCAAAATGCTATTCCATATATTACTTCATATTATAAAAAGTATTGGGGTTTTTGTATTTCCCATAAGCAGAAAAAATTTTTTGAAAAAAAATATAATAATAATGATAAATTTAGAGTAGTTATTAAATCAAGTTTTAAAAAAAAAGGAAGTTTAACATATGGTGAATTAATTATTCCTGGTAATTCTAAAAATGAAATTTTAATATCAACGTATATCTGCCATCCTTCATTAGCAAATAATGAATTATCAGGACCGATAGTTTCGCTTTCTCTAATAGATTACTTCAGCAAAATTAAGAAATTAAGCAAAACTCTAAGATTTATTTTTATTCCAGAAACTATTGGCTCGGTAACATATTTGAGTAAAAATTTAAATCATCTCAAAAAAAATGTTATTGGAGGTTATAATCTTACTTGCATTGGTGATGATAGAAATCATTCTTGCATGCTTACAAAAAATGAAAATACGTTATCAGATCAATCTATTGTGGAAGCTTATAAAAAACTTAAAATTAAATATAAAAAATATTCATTTTTAGAGAGGGGATCAGACGAGAGACAGTATAATTCTCCTGGAATAGATCTTCCTATTGCTTCAATATTCAGAACAAAATATGGAAAATTTTCTGAATACCACACTTCATTAGATAATTTTGATTTAGTTACTGAAAGTGGAGTTAAAGGAGGTTTTTTGGTTGCCAAGACAGCAATTAATTTATTACTTAAAAAAATTATTCCTAAGTATAAAATTTTGTGTGAGCCTCAAATGGGTAAGAGAAATTTAAGGAAAAACACTTCTGCAAATAACAAATCTACATTCCTATCAGGGGCAGTTGGAACACCGAATTTATTCAGTAAAAATTTGATGAATTTTTTACAGTATGCTGATGGTCAGAAAGATTTAAAAAAAATATCCAAACTTATTAAACTTGAATATAAAAAAACTTATAAAATATATAAAATTTTATTAAAATATAAATTAGTTTCTTAAAATGAAAATTTTAGTTCATAAATTCTCCAATTTAAAGCAAAGCGTTAAACAACATAAAAAAATGTATAATAAAATTGATTTTAAAGAATCATATCCAGCAAATGTAAAAAGATTAGAAATTTTTTTATCCTTGCTCAAAAAGTATAAACCAAAAAAAATTGTTGATGCTGGTTGTGGATCAGGAATGCCTTTAATAAAATTTAAAAAAAAAGGTTATAATATTACCGGATACGATAAAGCTAAAAATATGGTCAAACTAGCAAAAGATAATCTCATAAAAAATAATTTGAGTGAAACTTTAGTAAGATTAGGAGATTTTGAAAATCCAAAACATATTAATGATAATTCAGTTGATTGTATTTTGGGTATGGGTACTTTTTATTACTCAAAAAAATTTATAAAAACATTAAGGAATCAAAGAAAAAAACTTAAAAAGAATGGACGTCTAATTTTTTCATTAAGAAATAAAATTTTTGATATTTCAACCTTAAATGATTATTCAATTAAATTTTATTCTCAACTATACGGTATTAATAAATTTGAAACAAAAGTAAAAAGAAAATTTTTAAGATTGTTTAAAGGTTATTCAAATAGAAAAAAATTTAATTTAAAAAATATGGATGATTACAATGTTTTTTCAAAAACTCACAATCCTTTAACAATTGAAAAAGAAATATTAAAAAAGGTGGGTTTAAAACTTAATGGAATTTACTTTTACCATTATCATATATTGCCACCAGTCTTTGAAAATTTTAATAAGCTATACTTTAGAAAACAATCTTACAAAATTGAAAATCCAAATGATTGGAGAGGATTTTTTATTGCATCAGGATTTGTAGTTGACTCTCAAAAAATTTAAAACAATCTCATGAAAAAAGTTAAAATAATTACCAATCTAGAAAATATTTTAAATAACAATTTGTAATCAAACAAAATTTAATTAATGAAAAATATTAAAATTGGAAATAAAATTATTGGCAATGATCAGCCAGTTTTTTTTATTGCGGAAGCTGGAGTTAATCATAACGGGTCTTTATCTAATGCCTTAAAAATGGTTGATATTGCTAAATATTCAGGAGCTGACGCCATCAAGTTTCAATCATTTAAAACTAAAAATTTAATACTACCTAATGCACCAAAATCTAAATATCACATAGAAACAACTGGAAGCAATAAAAAGCAAACTTGGTATAATTTATTAAAATCCCAAGAGATGAGTTACGAAATGCATTACAAAATAATACAATATTGCAAAAAGAAAAAAATAATATTCCTCAGCACGCCCTATGATGAAGAAAGCGTAGATTTGTTAGAAAAATTTGGAGTTAAAGCATATAAAATTGCTTCGACAGATAATAACAACATACCTTTACTAAATTATATTGCAAAAAAAAAGAAGCCAATGATTGTTTCAACAGCGATGACAAATATTGAGGAAATTAAAGAAGCAGTTAAATGTATTAAAAAATATATTCCAAATAAATTTGTTTTACTTCAATGCACGGGGAATTATCCAGCAAAAAAATCTGATTCAAATCTGAAAGTAATGCTTACTTACAAAAATTTTTTTAAATGTTTATATGGTTATTCTGATCACACATTAGGTTACATAAATCCAATAGCCGCAACAAGTTTAGGCGCATCAGTTTATGAAAAGCATTTTTCTTTAAACAAAAAAATGCCCGGACCGGATCATAGAATGTCATTGTCACCACAAGAATTAAAAAAAACAATAGATATTATTAGAGAAACATCTTCTGTTATTGGATCTCATAAAAAGGAAATTTTAAAATCAGAGAAAGAAAATCGATTAAAGTTAAAAAAAAGTATTGTATCTAAAAAATTTATAAAAAAAGGTCAAAAATTAAAAAAAGATATGTTTACAATAAAAAGACCTGGCACGGGATTGTTACCAAAAAATATATTTGTTATTAAAAAATATATATCACTAAAAAATATTAAAGGGGATACGGTAATTAAATCAAATATGATAAAAAAAATAAAAAAATAAAATTAATGAAAAAAATTATTATTTTTGGAAGAGGCGGGCATGCAAAAGTGGTTTTAGAATGTATAAAATTGCTTAAGAAATATAAAATTTTAGGTTTTGTAGGAGATAAAACTAATTTTTCTCTTAAAAAACAAATAAAATATCTTGGTAAAATAGATAATTTAAAGAACATTATTAAAAAAAATGGATTAAAAAATTTGTATGGAATTATAGCTATTGGAGATAATAGCATTAGAAAAACAATTTCATTTAAAGTAAAAAAAATTAATAAAAAATTTAAATGGGCAAATATTATACATCCATCCTCAATTATATCGCCAACATCAAAAATGGGCGAAGGTAATGTAATATTAGCAGGATCTATTATTGGATCAGGTACAAAAATATATAATCATGTGTCCATAAATACTGGATCGTATATTGATCACAACAATGAATTTAAGAATTTTTCAAGTACAGGCCCAGGAGTTTCTACCGGAGGGTATGTTAAAGTGGGTGAACAAAGTTTTCTCGGTATAGGATGTTCTGTAAGACATAAAATATTTATTGGCGCAAATACTGTTATAGGAGGAAAGGCTTATGTATGCAAAAATTGTAAATCAAATTCTTTGTATTTTGGAGTGCCAGCAAAAAGAATAAGAAAAAGGAAAACGGAAGAAGTTTTTTTATAAGTGAAAAAAATAAATACAATTTATCTTTCCACTACATTTGCTAAAGACAATTCAAAAATTAGCGATGTATTAAGAATTTGTAAACAGGCTAATATTACAAATATAGAATTGGGCTCTAATCATGTTTATGAAAATAACTTTAAAAAAATAATAAAAAAATACAATTTTAATTTTATAATTCATAATTATTTTCCAATACCAAAAAAAAATTTTGTGGTAAACATCGCGTCATCAAATAAAAAAATTAGAAATCTAAGTTTAAAACATATAAAAAAAGCAATTTTATTTTGTAAAGCTACCAATTCTAGTCTTTATACATTTCACCCAGGATTTCTTAATGACCCAATTTCAGCCAGTAGATCAAAATCAAATTATGATTTTATCTGGGAGGAAAAAAAAATAAAAAAAAATTATGAATTAGCATATAAGCAAATGATAGTGTCATTAAATGAAATAGTTCGTTTTGCAAAAAAACAAAAAGTTAAAATTGCAATTGAAACTGAAGGGTCTTATAAAAAAAGAAATTATTTATTAATGCAAAAACCAAATGAGTACAAAGAACTTTTCAAATATTTTAAATCTAAAGATTTAGGAATTAATTTAAATTTAGGTCATTTAAATTTAGCAGCTAAAGCATTTAAATTTTCTAAGCATAATTTTGTAGAATTAATAAAAAAATATGTGGTTGCATTAGAATTAAGCGACAATAATGGACTTGAAGACGAACATTTGCCATTAAAGAAAAATAAATGGTATTGGAAAATAATAGATGATCCATATTTTGATAAAACATACAAAATTTTAGAGTTTAGAAATACTAATATTAAAAAAGTAAAAAAAGTTATAAATTTTTTTAAATAAACAGCCATGTCATCACGAGTAGGAATTATGCAAGGAAGATTATCTAAGCCACTAAATGGCAAAATTCAATCTTTTCCAATTTCTTCATGGGAAAATGAATTTTATAAAGCTCAGAAAATTGGTTTTAAATTAATCGAATGGGTATTAGATGAAAATATAGATGAAAATCCAATATTAAAAAATCAATTATATAAAAAAATTGAAAATATTAAAAAAGAAACAGGAATTGAAACTAATTCAATTTGCTGTGACTACTTTATGTCTAATTCTTTATCAAAAAATTCCGATTCATTTGACAAAAAAAATGTAGATATTCTTATCAAATTAATTGAGGAAAGTTGCCCTTTAAATAATATTAAAATAATAGATTTGCCCCTAGTAGGAAAAGAAAGTCTTAAACAGAAAAAGATTGCTGATGATTATAAAAATTTACTATTAAAATTAGAAAATAAAATTTTTGAAAATAATTTAATTATATCTCTTGAAACAGATTTGGGACCAATAGAATTAAAAAATTTTTTAAAAAATTTTAATAAAAAAATAATAACTGTAAATTATGATACTGGAAACAGTGCATATTGGCAGTTTAATGCAAAAGAGGAATTTTCATCTTATGGTAATTTAATATCCAATGTTCATATCAAAGACTGCACCCCTAAAGACTATACCGTTCAACTTGGAAATGGAAATGTCAATTTTAATGAGGTATTTTCTCTTTTGAAAATAAATAATTACAAAGCAGACTTTATTATACAAGCAGCTAGAGGAGAGGATGAAGTCAAAATTGCAGAAAAGCAGTTTAAATTTACGACAGAATATGTTTCAAAATACAAATTATGAATTTAAATTTAAAAAATAAAAATTTTATTGTATCAGGCTCAAGCAAAGGTATAGGTTTAAGAATAGCAGAAAACCTTTTAAAAGAAGGCTCTAGAGTAATAATTACTGGAAGGTCAAAAAATCAAATAAGAAGCCAGTTTAAACGACTTAACTCAAGATACGGTTTAAAAGTTTCATACGTAGAAGGAGATATAAGAAACAAGTCTGTATTAAAAAAAATAAATAATATTGTAAAAAAAAGATGGAAACGCTTAGATGGAATAGTAGCGAATGCAGGATCTATTAAAGATAAAATTAGTTCTTTTACATCTGAAAAAGATTTTTATTGGTATCAAGAAAATAATTTTTTACCTTCGTTTAAGTTTGTAAATTTCTTTTTAAATGAAGTTAAAAAAACACAAGGATCTATAGTTTTTATTTCATCAATTGCATCTTTAAAAGATTTGGGAGCTCCTTTTGGTTATGCTTCAAGTAAACTTTCATTAAATTTTTACTCTAAACTATTAGCAAATAGAGTTGCTGAATATAATGTTAAAGTTAACAATATAGTTCCAGGAAATATTTATTTTAAATCAGGAAACTGGGATAAAAAAATTAAAAAAAATTCTAAAAAAATTAAAAAAATGATAAATAATAAAGTACCTCTAAGACGTTTTGGAAAACCAGAAGAAATTGCGGATCTTACAACATTTCTTCTTTCTTCTAAATCAGGTTTTATTACTGGTTCAGAAATAGTTATAGATGGAGGTCAGATAATTAAGTAATGAAAAATTCTTTCAAAAATATTTTTGATATTAAAAAAAAAGTAATAATAATTACTGGAGGAGCTGGTTTTCTAGGTTCCGAGTTTTCAATAGCAGTTTCTAATGTAGGAGCTATTCCAATAATTTTAGATAAAAATCAAATATCAATAAATTTTTTAAAGAAAAAATTTAAAAAAAAAAATAAAAAAGGAGAATTTTTTCTAGTTAATATTGAAAATGAAAATGAAGTAAATAAGGTAATTAATTTAGTGATAAAAAAATATAAAAATATTGATTGTTTAATTAACGCTGCAGCGTTTACCGGACAAGATTTACATAAATCAAAAAATAATCTTTTTGAGAAATTTGAAAATTATAATTTTAAACTTTGGCAAAAATCTTTAGATGGCAACTTATCTAGTAATTTTGTTGCTACAAAAGTAGTTGCTAAACATATGCTAAAAAGAAAAAAAGGTTCTATTATTAACGTAGCGTCTGATGTAGGTATAATTTCTCCAGATCATCGAATATATACACCAAATAAAAAAATAAAGTATAAAGGTGTAAACTTTAACACTCCACTTTCATATTCTGTCGCAAAATCCGGAATTATTTCAATGACGAGATATTTAGCCACTTACTGGGCCAAAAATGGGATTAGAGTAAACTGTATTTCACCCGCAGGAGTTTACAAAAAACATAATAAAAAATTTGTTAAACAATTATCAGATAGAATTCCATTGGGGAGAATGGCAAAAGCTAATGAATTAAATGGCGCAATAATTTATTTATGTTCAAACGCTTCTTCTTTTGTTACGGGACACAATCTTGTTGTGGATGGTGGTAGAACCATTTGGTAATTGTAAACATTTCAATATATTGTTATGAAAAAGAATAGCATAGCACTAGTAATACAGGCCAGAATGGGATCAAGTAGATTTCCTGGTAAAGCAATATGCGACTTGAATGGAGCAACATTATTAGAAAGAATTTTTCAAAGAGTTAAAAAGGTTAAAAAAATAGGAAAAGTAATACTTGCTACGACAAAAAAAAAAGAAGATGATATTTTAGTAACAATTGCCAAATTATATAAAGTTGATATTTTTAGAGGGTCCGAAACAGATTTGGTTGACAGATATTATCAAGCAGTTAAAGGAAAAAAAATAAAACATATATTAAGACTGCCTGGAGATAACCCTATTCCTGATCCTAAAGAATACGATAGATTAATAAATTATCACTTAAGGCAAAATAATGATTTTTCATCAAATATTTGTAATTTTATGGGAAATGGTTATCCAGATGGTGTAGGAGTTGAAATATTTACAATAAACTCACTTTACAAAATATGGAAAAATGAAAAAAGAAAAAAATTTCGAGAACATTTATCTCTAAATTTTTACGATTATGGAAAGGATAAAAAAAATTTTAAAAACAATTTTAAAATTGGAACAATAAAATGTCCAAAGCAAATTTCTCGGCCAAATCTAGTGTTTGATATAAATTACTATAAAGATTATTTATTTATTAAAAAAATTTATGAGTATTTTTTACCAAAAAATTTTTCTTTCTCTACTAGAGATGTTATAAAATGGTATGATAATAAATATGATAAAAGGGAGGTAAATTGAAAAATAAAAATTTACAAAGACAAGTATACTTTAATGGAGAGTTTGTTCCTGAGACAGAAGCACGTATTTCAATTTATGATTCTGCTTTAATGTTCGGTGATATGGTTTTTGAAATGACACGCTCATTTAATGGTAAACAGTTTAAGCTTAAAGAACATTTAAAACGTTTATACAATGGTGTTAAAATTTTAAGAATTCCATTAAAGTTAAAAATTGAAGAAATGGAAAATGCTGTGCATCAAACAGTAGAAAAAAATTCTAAAATATTTGATAAGTCAGATGAGCATAGAATTCTCATTGATGTATCAAGAGGATTACTTTCGATTTATGAGGATGTAGATATTAATAAAGGCCCTAATGTTGTAATTGCTGATTTTCCACTTAGATGGACAGTTCAAAATTGCTCACATTTATATGATACAGGAATTAATTTATGGATAACTTCTCAGAGAGCTATTCCTGCACATTTAATGGATCCAAAAATTAAAAATAGAAGCAGACTATTTTATTTAATGGCAAATATAGAAGTCTCAATGATTAAAGGTAATGATAATTGGGCTTTACTATTGGATACAAACGGTTTTGTTGCCGAAGGTACTGGAAGTAACTTTTTCATGGTAAAGGATAACGTTATTTTTTTACCAGAGCAAAGAGATATTCTTAGAGGTATATCAATGAATACAGTTATACACGATTTGGCTCCGGCTCTAGGTTTAAAAGTCGTTCAAAAAAATATAGAACCATTTGATGTGTACGAAGCTGATGAAGTTTTCTTAACTTCAACTCCTTTTTGTATTTTACCAGCAGTTACCCTTAATAAAATTAAAATTGGTGATGGGAAACCAGGCAAAATAACAAAAAAACTAATTAAAGCATGGGGCGACCTTGTTGGAATAGATATTGTAAAACAAATTAAATCCTGGGATATGAAAAAAAATAACCCTTCTAGTACTACCCCATATAAATTTGGAAATAATAATTCTCTTACAATGGACATAGAAGAAAATTAAACTTTTTTATGATACCCATTTATGTTCCTTGGCTTAATAAAAGGGCCAAAAAATATGTAACAAAATGTATACAATCTAATTGGATTTCAAGCCAGGGAGAGTATATAAAAAAATTTGAAGCAGCATTAGCAAAGTATCACGGTGTAAAATATTCTATAGTCACATCATCTTGTACATCTGCTTTGCATTTATCTCTGAAATCTTTAAATATAAAAAAAGGAGACGAGGTTATATGTCCAGATCTTACTTTTATTGCCCCAGCAAATATGATTATACTTTCTGGAGCAAAACTTAAATTAATTGATGTAGATCCGCACACTCTTAATATTGATCACAAACAGATTGAAAAAAATATAAATAAACGAACCAAAGCAATTATTGTTGTTCATCAATTTGGTCATTCAGCTGACATGAATCCTATTATTAAAATTGCAAAAAAATATAAACTAAAAATTATAGAAGACAACGCTGAAAGCATGGGAGGTAGATATAAAGGAAGAAAACTAGGAACTATTGGAGATTTAGCTACATTAAGTTTTTATGCAAATAAAATTATGACTACTGGAGAAGGCGGGGCAGTTATAACAAATTCAAAAGTTATTGCAGAAAGATGCTATATGTTAAGAGATCACGGAATGACAAAAACTTCAGATCCAATTAAAAGATATACACATTTGGATTTAGGCTATAATTATCGAATGACCAATATGCAAGCAGCCGTAGGTTTTTCTCAGCTAGAATCTATTAACAAAATTTTAAAAATTAGAAATAAACAAATAAGAGAATACAAAAAACATCTTTCTAAAATTGAAGAAATAAAATTAAGAGAGTTTAAAAAATGGTGTAAGCCAGTACACTGGTTGACTACCGTAATTGTCAGAAAAAAAGGTTTGAGAGACAAGCTTATATACTATTTATTAAAACAGGGAATTGATGCCAGACCAATGATCAAACCAGTACATCAAGCCAAACATTTCAAAAAATTTTTTAACAATAAAAATTTTAAAAATTCAAATTATATCTCTAATAATTCAATTCATTTGCCAAGCTCAACGAATTTGAAGATTAAAGAAATAAAATTTATTTGCAATAAAGTTAAATTATTTTTTAAAGATCGTTAAGTTTTTTTTGTAAATGAAAAATCTTTTAATTTTGTTACCTGGTCTTTTTCTTAAAAGCGATTATGACCGTTTTGGAATTGAAATATTAAAAAAAAATTTTTCAGTAAAAATATTAGATTTTACACCATGGTTAAGTCCTATGTTGCGAGATTCATTCGGTAAAGATATTTACAAATGTGAAGAATACATAAGTATTAATAATAAATCAGAATTTTTGAATTTTTTAAATCATAATAAATCCGAAATTATTATAGATTTATTACATGTATGTAAAAAAACTAATTGGATTAGGAATAAATTAAAAAAAAATAATAATATTTTTGTCAATTTTAACATTAATTTAATTCCATCGGGTAAAAAGAATCTATACCACTATTTAAAACTTTCTTTTAGTATTTTTATAAGACCAAAAAAAACCATTTTATTTATATTTCAAATTTTGAAAAAAAAATACTATAACTTTCATAAAGTTAAAGCTGACCTAGTTTTAGTTGGAGGCTTAGATGCGAAAGCAAAAACGAGTAAAAAGATTAACGCACATTGTATGGACTACGATATATATTTAAATTTGAAAAATAAACCTAAAATAAATAATAAGCCTTATGCTGTTTTTGTTGATGAGAATATGGTCCATCATCCTGACTATAATATCTTAGGTATAGATAAACCTGTTACTGAAAAAGAATATTATCCATCTTTAGTAAAATTTTTTAAAAAATTTGAAAATGAAACAAAACTTCCTGTCTATTTTGCTGTTCATCCAAAAACTTCAAATGAGGTTATAAATAAACTACCAAATTTATTACAAGGCATAGTATATAAGGTAGGCAATACTCCAGAATTAATTAAAAATTCAGAAGTTACACTTCTTCATGCAAGCACAAGTTTATCTTTTGCCATTTTATTTAATAAGCCTGTAATTTTTTTGACATCAAAAAGTCTAAATAATTCTTGGATGGGACCTAGAGTTAATAATTTGGCAAAATTTGTAAACGGCAATATTATAAATATTGACCAAAGTATAGAAAAAAAAATAGATTTAAAAAATTTTTTAAATATTGATACTTCAAAATACAAATATTATTCAGATCATTTTATTAAAATGCCAAATTCACCAAATATTCCACTATGGGAAATTTTTTCATCAGAATTAAAAAAATATAATTTTATTAACAAATAAAATCAAAAAATATATTCATGCAAAATATTTTAGTTACAGGAGGAGCCGGATATATAGGCTCATATTTAGTTAAGAATTTAATTCATTTAAAATTTAATGTAACAGTTATTGACAACCTAATGTTTAATCAGAATGTTGATTTTTTAAAACAAAAAAATAATCTAAATTTTATTAAAGGAGATGTGAGAGATGAAAAATTAGTAAAGAAACAAGTGAACAGAAATGATATAATAATTCCATTGGCTGGTATTGTGGGTGCCCCTCTGTCAGAAAAAATGCCAAATGAAACAAAGCAAATAAATGAGGATGCTATTAAATATTTATCATCTGTTTGTTCTAAAGATCATTTAATTATTATGCCTGTTTCAAATAGCGGATATGGTATTGGAAAAAAGGATAAATTTTGTGATGAAAATTCTCCATTAAATCCAATTAGCTTATATGGGCGCACAAAGGTAGCTGCTGAAAAAATAATTATGGAGCGAGATAACAGCATTAGTTTCAGGTTAGCAACTGTTTTTGGGGTTTCAAAAGAAAGAATGAGAATTGATTTAATGGTTAATAATTTTACTTATCTAGCATTTAAAAATAAAAAATTTAAATTATATCAACCAGACTTCAGGAGAAATTTTGTTCATATTTCGGACATATCAAATGCTTTTGTATTTTCTATTAAAAATTTTAAAAAATTAAAAAATAATATTTTTAATTTAGGACTTAATGATGCAAATATAACAAAATTAGATTTATGTAAAAAAATAAAAACTTTTTTACCTAAATTTGAATTTGAAATATCTGAAGATCAAAAAGATCCTGACCAAAGAGATTATTTTGTTTCAAATAAAAAAATTAATGAAGCGGGTTTTGAGGCAAAATATTCTCTTGATGAAGGAATTAAAGAGTTAATAAATTACTATAAACAGAATTAAAATATGAGAGTTGTAATTCTTGGAGGAAGCGGATTTCTTGGATCACACGTAGCTGACGAATTAACCAGAAACGGACATAAAGTGACAATTTTTGATAAAAAAAAATCTAAATGGATAAAACCTAATCAAAAAATGCATATTGGTAATATTTTGAACAGGAAAGAGCTAGAAAAAACAATCAAAAAGGCTGATATGGTTTTTCATTTTGCCGCACTGGCTGATTTGGGACAATCTTTAAAACAACCTATAAATACAGTTAAACTTAACATTCTTGGAGTTGTTTTAGCACTGGAATTATGTCGTAAACACAAAGTAAAAAGATTTATTTTCGCGAGCACCATTTATGTGAACAGTATTGAAGGCGGTTTTTATCGTAGCAGTAAGAGAGCAGCGGAAGATTACGTCGAAGAATATAATAAACTTTATGGTTTAAATTATACAATTCTTAGATTTGGATCTTTGTATGGACCACGCTCAGATAAAACAAATGGAGTTAGATTAATCCTTAAAAAAGCTATTGATAATAATGAAATAAGTTATCATGGAACAAAAAAAACAGCAAGAAACTATATTCATGTTTTGGATGCTGCCAAAGCATGCGCCGATACTTTGAAAAAAAAATATAAAAATAAATATATAACAATAACTGGAAATAAAAGATTAAAAATAACTGCGTTTTTAAAAAGCATATCTAAAATTTTAAATATTTCTAAGAAAATTAAATTTAAAAATAAAAAAGTTATTGGACATTATGAATCTACTCCATACACATATAAATTTAAAAAAGGAGATATTTATAAATTAAAAAGTAGAATTGATATAAATACAGGTATTCTTAATTTAATTAATGAAATAAAAAATGAAAAAAATTTTTAAAAGTTTAATAAATATTTTTATTAGATTCTTTGTAGATATGTTGACTAAAATTAATTTAGGTAGATATATACTTGATATTATAAATAAAAATATTATTGAAAGAAAAAAAACAGTTATTTGTAAAGATTTAAAGTTAAATTTTTATGTTCCTAATAGATTAAGTTATTTTAGAGTTAACACATTTCATTCTAAAGAACCAGAAACTCTAGAATGGATTGAAAATTTTGAAAAAGAGAGCATTTTTTGGGATGTGGGAGCCAATATTGGTCTTTATAGCTGTTATGCTGCAAAAAAAAAAAATTGCAAGGTATATGCCTTTGAACCATCGATTTTTAATTTGGAATGGTTAGGTAAAAATATATTTTTAAATAGTCTTGAAAATAAAATTGTCATAGTTTCTTTGCCGCTAAACGAAACAATAGCAGAAAATGATATTAATTTTTCTTCAACTGAATGGGGTGGTGCTCTATCGACTTTTGGTAAAAAATATGGCCATGACGGAAAAGATTTAGAAAAAATTTTTGGAATTAAAACTATAGCTATTAATATGGATAGCATAAAAAACTTTTTTGAAACTCCACAGCCAGACTATATAAAGATTGACGTTGATGGAATTGAACATTTAATACTATCCGGAGGAGAAAAAGTGCTATTAAACACAAAAGAAATATTAATCGAAATTAACGATAAGTTTGAAGAACAAAAAAATAACTGTACGAAATCTTTAAAACGTCTTGGTTTTAGTTTAAAAGAAAAAAGAAAGAGCAAAATGTTTGAAAATACAGATTTTTCTGGCTTTAGTAATCAAATATGGGTTAGAAAATTATGATTGTAGCATTAATGATGGGCAGGGCAGGAAGTACAGGTTTTCCAAAAAAAAATATTAAAAAAATTTTAGGTAGACGTATGTTTGAGTATCCCTTAATTGCATGCAAAAAATCTAAATATATAAATAAAATTTTCGTTTCTACTGATTGTCCTGTAATAGCAAAAGGTAGCAAAAAATATGGAGCAATTCATATTAAAAGACCAAAAAGATTATTGGATAATAAAGCTTTAGGTGAACACGTATATGAACATGGTTATAAAGAAATAAAAAAATTACTTAATGTAAATAAAAAAAAAATAGAATTTGTTGTTTTATTAATGGCTAACGCACCAACGATTACTCACAAACTTATAAATAAAGGAATAAGCATATTGAGAAATAATAAAAAATTTGACTCGGCTGTCACAACGTCAATTTATAATATGTGGAGTCCTCTTCGTGCTAGAAAAATTAATAATAAAAAATTATTAAAACCTTTTGTTCCTTTCGAAACCTTTGGCAATCCTAAAACTTTAAATTGTGATAGAGATTCTCAAGGAGATGTACACTATGCAGATATGTCAGTATCGATTGTTAGACCAAAATGCTTAGAAAATCTTCATAAAGGATTATTGCCTCAAAAATGGATGGGTAAAAAAATTGCTTCCATTACTTCCTGGGGCGGTTGTGATGTTGATTATGAATGGCAATTGCCAATGGTAGAGTTTTGGTTAAGAAAAAATGGATATAAGAATTATAAGTAATAATTTTATTTTAAAATGAAACAGCTTTATAAAAAGTATGATAGTTTTGTTGGATTTAAACTAAGGGAACAATATAATCAAAATGATTTTTTAAAAAATTTAAAATTAATCTTAGAAAATAACAAAAATTTAGAAAAATTAAATAAATATGATTTAGAAATTTTAAATTATGTAAAAAGTGATTTATTTCTTTCTGGAACAGAAAATAGACCTAAATTTACGATAAAACCGAATGTAGCAAAAGAGATTCAAACTTTGGATTCAAATCAGATTCCTAAATATTTAGTTCACAGATATAGATATGAAATCCATCCTCAGATAAAAATATCAGATGATTATCCCCCGTACCTCCAGATTGAACCGACATCAATTTGTAATTATAGATGTGTATTTTGTTATCAAACAGATAATACGTTTAATAAAAAGTCTTTTGGGCATATGGGGCATATGGCTT
>MDSW01110427.1_pt1 | contig 26873 bp, 22 predicted proteins | sample 811171 | NCBI WGS metagenome assembly MDSW01 (sample SAMN05326641, study PRJNA326480) | marine metagenome | isolation source: seawater | place: Atlantic Ocean: North West | collected 2012 | reverse complement strand
TGAATCACTATTTTATAATAATTGCTAATCATTGAAAAGTTTTGTTAATTCATCAAGTAAAACTTCACCAAGTTCTTCAGCTCTATTAATTGTAAGTGCATTCTTATAATATTTAGTTACATCATGACCAATTCCTATGGCTTGAAGTTCAATTGGACTGTTTTTTTCAATTTTTTCTATTATTTCTCTCAAATGATTATCTAAGAAATCTTCTCTGTTCGATGATAATGTACTATCGTCAACTGGCGCACCATCAGAAATGACTATTAAGATTTTTCTTTCCTCTGGTCTCTTAAGCAATCTATCGTGGGACCATGCTAGCGCCTCTCCATCAACATTTTCCTTAAGCAATCCTTCTCTCAACATTGCACCAAAGTATTTTCTTGACCTTCTCCAACTATTATCAGCACTTTTATAAATAATATGCCTTATATCATTAAGTCTGCCAGGATTAGAGCGATTACCATTTATTATCCATAATTTTTTTGAATCGCCTCCTTTCCAATGTTTAGTGGTAAATCCTAATATTTCTGTTTTAACCTGACATCTTTCAAGTGTGCTCCCAATTATGTCAGCACAAATAGCAGCCAAACTGATTGATCGTCCTCTCATCGACCCTGAGTTGTCAATCAAAAGGGTTACCACAGTATCCTTAAAATTATTTTCAGTTTCCTGTTTAAAGCTTAGCGGATAAGTTGGGTTTGCAATTATCCTATGCAATCGTGAGTTATCCAAAATACCTTCTTCTAGATTGAAATTCCAACTTGTATTTTGTTTAGCAAGCAAAAGTCTTTGCAGTCTATTTGCAAGCTTTCCTATGGTTGAAAGATGTGGCTTGATTAGGTTATCCAACTGATTTCTTAATCTTAAAGATTCATCATTTGTAACCAAATCTTTTGCTTCAATAACCTCATCAAAATTTGTAGTGTATATAGAGTAATCCTTATTAACTTCTGATTTAAATTCATTGTTAGGATAAGCAAGAGCATCTAGTTCCTCTTCGATAGATGCATCATCAATATTATCTATAGCTTCTTGAATATCAACGTCAACATCTCCATTAAAATCTTTAATATCAAGATCTTGGTTTTCATCAGAATCTTCTTCCATTTCTTGTTCTTGATTTTCAATATCATTTGAAGAGCCAGGAGCATTTTCTAATTCTTCTTCGTCTTCATCTTTACTTTCTTTAAAAAGCTCAAGATTTTTTAAAAATTCAAGAGAGTATTTTTGGAATAACTCTTGGTTTGAAAGATTATCAATAAGGTCTTTTTTAATAAGGCTAAATGAATCGCCAATTTTGTATTTTTCAGTAAATTTATTAAGGATTCTTTTGGAATTTTCATTCATTTCAGGAAATAAAGACTCCTTTAACCATAGATTCGCTCCATATGATAAAAAATTAAGAGATTTTTCGTCTTCAAGGCTATTACTTCTTGCATCGGTATGATCCGATATATTTTTAATTGAACCTTTGTATTCATTACATCCAAGTAACTCAACTCTGGATATTTCTAATTCGTTAAATATCATTCTGGCAGGAAGAGTTAGTTGAGCTTGACCAATATCTTTATGAAATAAATGCCAAAATGCCTGAAAATCAGACTCTCCTCTCCATTTATTTATATCTTTAGTAGATCTTGGTGCAGCAGGCACAATAATATGATTTCCAATTGGAGGTCTTTGCGAGAGACCTGTATTAGAAGTGATTTTTTTGTTTTTTGAAATTGCTTTTACAGTTGATACTGCTGCTTCATGCAATCTTTCCCTGTTCTTTGTCCAACCCATTTAAATTTATTTATCTATCGAAGTATTTTCTATTTCTATATCAAAACATCTTTGAAAGTATTCTGAAATAATAGATTTTTCGATGTCATCACACTTATTTAGAAACGTTAGTCTGAAGGATGAAACAAGGTCCTTAAAAATTTTATAGTTCTGACCCCAAGATATTACAGTTCTTGGTGACATGAGAGTAGAAATATCACCATTTGCAAATCCTGCTCTAGTAAGGTTAGCAAGCTTGATCATATTCTTTATGATTTCATTATTTTTAGAGCCTTTAAGATTGGTTAATTTTGAACTGACTACTCTGAATTCCTGAGCAGGATCTAAATAGTTTAACGTCGATAATATATGCCATCTATCCATTTGCCCTTGATTAATTTGTTGCGTTCCGTGATACAAACCCGTCATATCACCTAAGCCAACTGTATTAGTTGTCGCAAATAATCTAAACGATGGATGTGGGTTTATAATTTTATTTTGATCTAAGAGAGTTAGTTTACCTTCAACTTCTAGTATTCTTTGAATAACGAACATAACATCAGGGCGGCCAGCATCATACTCATCAAAAACTAAAGCGACAGGATTTTGAATAGACCACGGAAGTAATCCCTCTTGAAATTCAGTAATTTGTTTACCGTCATTTAATTTTATTGCATCTTTACCAAGAAGATCGATTCTACTTATATGACTATCAAGATTAATTCTTACACACGGCCAGTTTAATCTGGCTGCTATTTGTTCAATATGTGTAGATTTACCTGTTCCATGAAAACCTTGAATCATCACTCTTCTGTTGTGTTCAAAACCAGCTAATATAGAGAGCGTAGTATCTTTATCAAATACATAGGAATTATCTATCTCTGGAACCCAATCCGTCTTATCTTTAAATGCTTTTACGCTTAGTTTTGAATCAATATTAAAAACTTCTGAAACATTAACTTTGTTTTCAGGTTTTTTTGGCAAATTTATTTCCTTATTTATAGTCATTTTTTTAAAACATGATTTTGGACTGCATATCCTACCTTTTGAGCGTTTAAAGTTCTAGTTTTTTTCTAAACAATGTAAGATGTTATTTTAACTATTAGATAAGACAATGTCAGAGAGACTGAAGAATAAAGTTGGATTAATTACAGGTGCAGCTCAAGGATTGGGAAAAGAAATGGCTAAAATCATGATTTCTCAAGGAGCAACAATAGTAATCACAGATATTAATGAAAAATCACTTGTTGAAACAGCAGAAGAACTATCATGTAAACATATGGTCATGGATGTGACTAAAGAAGATCAGTGGAAAAATGTTATTTCAAATATTGAAAAAGATATAGGATCATTAAATATATTAGTAAACAATGCTGGAATTGGCGGAGGTGGCGATGTTGAATCTACTGATTTAGAATCTTGGCATTTAGTTCACAGTGTAAATTTAGATTCAGTTTTTTTAGGATGTAAATTTTCATTACCTCTTATGAGAAAATCTGGAAATGGCTCTATTATTAACATCTCTTCTATGTCTGGCATAGTAGCTTCTCATAATATGTCAGCATACAATTCTTCAAAAGCAGCGGTTAGACATTTATCTAAGTCTATTGCTCTTCACTGCGCAAAATCTACAAATCTTGTCAGATGTAATTCAATTCATCCTGTTTTCACTAGAACAGCAATGGTTCAAAGTATGATTGATGCGGCACCTGAAAGAAATATTGAAGAAAAATTAGTTCAACAAATTCCGCTTAGAAAACTAGCCGAACCTATAGATATTGCAAATGCTGCACTTTTTTTAGCCTCTGATGAATCTTCATTTATAACTGGTACTGAGCTAGTTATTGATGGCGGATTAAGTGCAACATAACAATGAAAGCTAAACCCGAACTAAAGAGAACTCTTGGTTTATTTAATTTAGATCAAGTTGATAGGGACATCTTCAGCTGGACTGGAAAAAACGTTGGCTTTAAAAGAATATTTGGCGGTCAGGTTATGGCACAAACATTAGTAGCTGCATATAAAACTGTGGATGTTCAGCACTTTGCTCATTCTTTTCATTCATACTTCTTAAGGCCTGGAGATATGAAAAAACCTATTACTTTTATCGTTGACAGGATAAGAGATGGAAGAAGCTTCACAACAAGGACTGTAAAAGCTCTACAAGAAGGAGAGGCCATATTCAATTGTTCTATATCATTTCAAAAAAGAGAAAAAGGATTAGAGCATCAAATTGATATGCCAGATGTACCGGAGCCTGAGACATTGAAAAGCGAATTAGAAATGAGAGCAGAAGCCCTTAAAGAATTAAATATGGATATAAAAGATATGCCGATGTTTATAAGGCAAAAAGAAATTGAAATGAGGCCAGTTGAAGAGCAGAGTTATTTTAATCCTAAAAGAATGCCTCCATATAAAAATACATGGATTAGAGCAGAGGGAACCATTCCAGATGATCAAATCTCTCAACAGGCATTCCTTTTATATATATCTGATATGGGTCTATTAGGAGCCGCAAATAATTCTGTAGGAGTAAATTTCTTAACTAAGAACTTCCAAAATGCTAGCTTAGATCATGCTATGTGGTTTCATAGAAAGGTTGAATTAGAAGGTTGGTTTTTATACACAATGGAGAGTCCAATTACTAGAAATGCTCGAGGTTTTTCAAGAGGATCTATATTTTCAAGAGATGGAAAATTGATAGCCTCTTGCACCCAAGAGGGTCTTATTAGGCTTTGGAAAGATTAATACTCTCTGACAAGATCAGTTAAATATTTTACGCTGTCAGGATTTATATCAGGAGTGATGCCATGCCCAAGATTAAAAATATACCCTGGAAATTTATTAAAGCTATCTAATATTTTATAAGTTTCTTGCTTAATGAAATCTCTAGATTCCAATAAAACCTTAGGATTAAGATTTCCTTGAATCGCTACTCTTCCGTTCGCAGCATTGATGTTAAAGTTCTGCATATTCCAATACAAGCTAATACAATCAGCTGACGTATTAATAAGAGTTTCTGTGTCACACTTTGGATCTCTTGAAAAAAGAATAATTGGAGTTTTTGAAGTTACTGGGTCTTGTTTTAAAGCTAAAATCAAAGATTCTATATATTGCATTGAAAAATCTTTTAGATCATCACTCTCTAATAAATTTGCCCAAGAATCAAATATCTGTATAACATCTGCGCCTGCTAAAACCTGTTTTCTTAAATATAAAAAACATGCGTCTGTAAGTCTTGAAAGAAAAAAATGAGTTTCATCTTTATTTGATTTTATGAACTCAGTAGTTTTCTTAAAATCCTTTGAAGACCTGCCTTCAATTGAATATGCAGCCAAAGTCCATGGACTTCCACAGAATCCAATTAAAGGTATATCCTCTGGCAATGAGTTTTTTATATTAGATACGGCTTCATATACATAATTTAAATCGTTTGGATCAAAAGTATTTAGATTATTTATATCTGAAGATGTTTTAATTGGATTATGAAAAACTGGTCCTTTACCCTCAACGAAATTTACACCCAATCCTAGGGCATCTGGTATTGTTAAAATATCTGAAAATAAAATTGCTGCATCAAGCTGAAATGCATTAATAGGTTGAAGTGCCAGCTCACAACAAACTTCTGGATTTTTGCACATATCAAGAAAGTTCTTAAAATTTTTTCTTACATTTCTGTATTCAGGCATATATCTTCCAGCCTGTCGCATATACCATATTGGAGGAACATCAAGAATTTCTTTTTTCAATGCCTTAAGAAATAATGAATCAGAATCATTCATGAAACGTATTTTATAATACTTTTTCCAGCTTCTCTGCCTTCCCAAATAGCAGTAACAACTAAATCAGATCCACGCACCATATCACCGCCTGAGAAGATTTTATTATTTGAAGTTTGAAATTTATACTCTTGTTCCTCTTCGGCAATCACTAAGCCATTTTTCTTAGTTTCAATATTAAAATCATTAAACCATGAAGCAGGGCTAGCTCTAAAACCAAAAGCAACTATTACAACGTCAGCATCATAAATTTTTTCTGAACCTGGAATTGGTATTGGTACTCTTCTTCCGTTTTGATCAATATCACCCAATTCAGTTGTTACAGTTTTTACTCCTTCCACCTTTTCATTACCTAAAATATCAATAGGCTGAATGTTAAAGTCAAAAATAACTCCTTCCTCTTTAGCATTTTTAACCTCTCTTCTGGAGCCAGGCATATTTTTTTCATCTCTTCTATATAAACATGTTACAGATTTAGCGCCCTGTCTAATAGCAGTTCTATTGCAATCCATGGCAGTATCACCACCCCCAAGGATGACTACTTTTTTTCCTTTAAAATTAATATGTTCTGCTTTGCCAGTATCCATATTTAGCAACTTTTTTGTATTAGATATTAAATAGTCAATTGCTTTATATACCCCGGGTAGTTTTTCGCCCTTAAAACCACCTTCAAGAGACGTATAGGTTCCCATTGCAAGGAATACAGCATCATAGTCGTTATATAATTTTTTAAAAGGAACATCCTTTCCAACTTCTTTACCTAAATGAAATTTAATGCCCATTTCTTCAAGAATTTTTCGTCTTCTCTGAACCACAGATTTTTCTAGTTTAAATTCTGGGATACCAAAGGTGAGCAACCCTCCAATTTCATCATTCTTATCATAAACATGACTGTGAATACCTGATCGAGTTAAGATATCTGCGCATGCTATACCAGCTGGTCCTGAACCAACAATAGCAACCTTTTTATTAATCCATTTTCTATGAGATAAGTCTGGCTTCCAACCCATCTCAAAAGCCTTCTCAGTAATATATTTTTCAATTGAACCTATTGTTACTGCTCCAAATCCATCATTTAGTGTACAGGCGCCTTCACATAAACGATCTTGTGGACAAACTCTTCCACATACTTCTGGAAGGGCGTTAGTAGAGTGACATAAATCAGCAGCTTCTAGAATATTTCCTTCATTAACAAGTTTTAGCCAATCTGGTATGTAATTGTGGACTGGACATTTCCATTCGCAATAAGGATTGCCGCAATCAAGACATCTATGGGCTTGATTTGAAGCTTGGACTTGGTTGTACTCGCCATATATTTCTACAAAATTAATTTTTCTTTCCTCAGGTGCTTTTTTTGTTGGATCAAATCTGCCTACGTCTAAAAATTGAAAATTATTATCAAGTTTTTCAAAAGAAATATACTCATTTCTCTCTGATATATTTTTTTTATTTCCAAACGAATTTTTAGTACTCAATATTTCCTCTTTCCACTCATAAAGCCTTTTTTTTGCATCATCAAGATTTGATATAGGCGAGAATGACTGAGTTATATATTTTCCATTGACACGAATTTTTCCATAAAAGTAGGGTGATCTTGGCTGAGTGAACAACAGAAGACCTTTCTCAATTCTATATTGCTTATTTTTATTAGTCATTTTCAAAGTGCGAGTATGACATAGTATGACACTTTTTGTTTGAAAATGACATTATTTTTGTTAGAATATAATTCGCACAATTCTAAATATGACAAAACTATACAAAGAAAATGATTTTCGCGATAACTGTGGCTTTGGTCTTATAGCCTCAATAGATGGTGTTCAATCTAGAAAAATAGTACAAGATTCAATAAATGCCTTGGTGAGTATGACTCATAGAGGGGGTATAGGATCTGACGGAAAAACAGGAGATGGGTGCGGTTTATTAGTCGATATCAATTCAGATTTTTATATAAAAACAATTCAAAAAGAACAAAAAATAAAGCTGCAAAATAGATTTGCAGTGGGCCAACTTTTTTATTTCCAAAGTATTAACAAACTTATTCCTAAGATAGATCGTATTTTATCAAAAGAGGGATTAACTCTAATTACTCATAGAGAAGTGCCAACTGACAAAAGTATATTAGGTAATATAGCTCTAGACTGCTTGCCAAATATTTATCAGCTATTTATTGAATCTAATGATAAAAATTTATCAGAAGACAAATTTCAAACAGCCATTCTTCAGGCAAGAAAATTCATAGAAGAAATATATCTAGATGATGAAAAATTATATTTTTGTAGCATGTCATCTAAAACAATTATCTACAAAGGGCTTATGCTGCCAAGTGACATAAACAATTTTTATCTAGATTTAAAATCAAAGCATTTCAAATCATCAATATGTGTTTTTCATCAAAGGTTTTCAACTAATACAAGCCCTAGATGGCATTTGGCGCAACCTTTTAGGTTGCTTGCACATAACGGTGAGATTAATGCGATTCGAGGAAATAGAAACTGGGTTAAGGCCAGATCCAACCTCTTTAAAACACCACTTATACCTAAGATACAAAAGTTTAAACAGGTCGTTAATGAAGATGGGTCTGACTCTTCGGCGCTTGATAATATGATTGAGGTTCTTGTTAAAGGTGGCGTTGATATTTTTAAATCAATAAGAATGGTTCTTCCTCCAGCATGGCAGAATACTCAACTGCTCGATCCTGACGTGAGAGGATTTCATGAGTTTAATTCTATGCATATGGAGCCATGGGACGGACCAGCAGGAATAGTTATGTCTGATGGTGAATGGGCAATATGTGTTCTTGATAGAAATGGACTTAGGCCAGCAAGATTCCAAATAGACAATAACAAAGTCATAACAATTGCATCTGAAACTGGAGTTAGGCCACTTGATGAAAAAAATGTAACATTTAAAGGAAGGGTATCTCCAGGAGGAATGATTGCAGTTAACACAAAAACTGGAGAAATATTTTCTGAAAAACAAATTGATGACAGGTTAAAAAACCGAGCTCCTTACAGAGATTGGTTAAAAGAAAATACTATTTATGTCGAATCAAGTTTAGATAAATATGAAGGACCTGGATTAAAGAAAATTGATTCAGAGCAATTTAATGTATCGTCAAAACTGTTTTTATTATTTAAAGAAGAGAGAACATCTGTAATTAAACCACTTGCTATAGACTCTCAAGAGGGAACTGGGTCTATGGGAGATGATACTGCTCTAGCGGTAATGAGTAAAATGCATAGACAGATATATGATTATTTTCGTCAACAGTTTGCACAAGTTACCAATCCTCCAATTGACTCTTTAAGAGAAGCAAGCGTCATGTCTCTTGAAACCTGTTATGGGCCTGAGCTTAATATTTTTGATGAGACTCCTGAACATGCAAAAAGATTAGTCACAACTTCACCAGTATTATCACATAAGAAACTTCAATCAATAATCGCTAATCCATATTTCAAGTGTGAAGAAATTAAACTTGAATACAAAAAACAAATAAATTTAAAAATTGCACTTGAAACTTTACAAAAGAAAGTTATCCAAAGTGCAAAAAATGGTAATACTATTATTCATTTAAAAGAATCTTTACCCAATAAAAATTTATTGCCAATCAATGCTTTATTGGCTGTTGGATGTGTTCACCAACAACTAGTAAAACTAGGCCTGAGATCAAAAGTTAATCTGGTAATCACTTCATCTTCTGCAAGAGACACACATCAAATTGCATGCTTAATCGGCTTTGGAGCAACTGCAGTTTATCCATCGTTAGCGTATCAAACGATATTAGACTTAACCGAGAGGAATGAATTGAAAGGTGATGCACATGAAAATTGCGCTCGTTACAGAAAGGGTATCAATAAAGGACTATTAAAAATTATTTCAAAAATGGGGATATCAACTATTTCTAGTTATAGAGGATCACAATTATTTGAAATTGTTGGCCTAAACAATGAAATTGTAGATCTATGCTTTACAAATAGCGTAAGCAGAATCCAAGGCAAAAATTTTAATGATTTAGATGAAGATATAAGAGTACTTAATGATTACGCAAGGTCTAATCTAACTGACATGAGTGTAGGAGGATTGCTCAAGTACGTTCATGGAGGCGAATACCATACTTATAATCCTGAGATTGTTAAAAAATTGCAAGAGGCAGTATCTACCGGCTCAAATGATTCTTATAAAGAGTATAAATCTTTAGTGGATAATAGACCTCCAGCAATGTTAAGAGATCTCTTAAAATTAAAACATTCAAAGAAAAAAATTACTAAAGAACCAGAGAAATTAGAAAAAATAATCAAAAGATTTGACTCTGCAGGTATGAGTTTAGGTTCTTTATCACCAAAGGCGCATGAAACACTTGCAGAAGCAATGAATACTTTAGGAGCAAGATCTAATTCTGGAGAGGGAGGAGAAGGTAAACATAGATATGGCACAAATAAGATGTCAAAGATTAAACAAATTGCGTCAGGAAGATTTGGTGTAACACCTCACTATCTTGTAAATGCAGAAGTGCTTCAAATTAAAATTGCTCAAGGTGCAAAGCCTGGAGAAGGAGGACAACTTCCAGGTGGTAAAGTTAATAAATTAATTGCTGAATTAAGATATTCAACACCAGGAGTTACTTTAATTTCTCCACCTCCACATCATGATATTTATTCAATAGAAGATCTTGCTCAGCTTATATATGATCTAAAACAAGTTAATCCAAAAGCATTGGTTTCTGTAAAATTAGTTTCAGAACCAGGTGTTGGTACTATTGCTTCAGGAGTTGCAAAGGCATATGCAGACCTAATTACTATTTCAGGTCATGATGGAGGAACAGGAGCAAGTCCGTTGACTTCAATTAGATATGCTGGTTCTCCGTGGGAGTTGGGCTTAGCAGAAGCGCATCAGAGTTTAAGAGATTCAGGACTTAGGCATAAAGTTCGCCTTCAAACAGATGGAGGAATGAAAACTGGCTTAGATGTTGTTAAAGCAGCAATTTTAGGAGCAGAATCATTTGGATTTGGAACAGGTCCTATGATAGCAATGGGTTGTAAATATCTCCGAATATGTCACCTAAATAATTGTGCAACCGGAGTTGCCACTCAAAGAGAGGACCTAATAAATCAACATTTTATTGGTGAAAAACAAAAAGTAATTAATTATTTTGAGTTTATTGCTAACGATGTGAGGCAACACCTAAGAGAGATTGGCGTTTCGAAATTAGAAGATATTATTGGACAAACTCATTATTTAGAACAGATATCCGATATTGAGGATCATTATAAAAAGATAGACTTATCTGGACTTTTAGAAACAAATTTAAATTCAAATGAATCTCATTTTTGCACTGTTAAAAAAAATAAACCTTGGGATAAAGGAAAGCTATCTAAAAAAATTATGGTTAAGGCTGTAAAATTTATAGACAAAGAAAAGAAAGGCTCACTTAATTTTAATATCTCCAACAGAGATAGATCAATAGGAGCAAGCGTTTCTGGATATATTGCAGAAAAGTATGGTGAAAATGGCCTTAAAAATACCTTATCCTTAAATTTCAAGGGATCAGCTGGTCAAAGTTTTGGATGCTGGAATGCAAATAATTTAAACCTTACTGTTGATGGTGATGCTAATGACTATGTTGGCAAGGGAATGAATGGAGGAAGGATCGTTGTAAAAAATGAGTCTGACTATTCAAAAGAAAATATAGAAACTGTTCTTGTTGGAAATACGTGCTTGTATGGCGCGACTGGAGGTGAGCTTTATGTTTCAGGATCAGGAGGAGAAAGATTTGCTGTTAGAAACTCCGGTGCTAATGCAGTTATAGAAGGTGTTGGAGATCACTGCTGTGAATATATGACAGGTGGACATGTAACAATAATTGGGCCAGTAGGAAGCAATTTTGGTGCTGGCATGACTGGAGGTTTCGCTTATGTATTGGATGAAGATAGAACATTCTTTGATAAATGTAATAGGGGCTTAGTAAATTTAGAGAGAATAACAACTGAAGAAATGCAACCTCATAGAAAACACCTCAAAGAGATACTTGAAAAACATTACAAATACACTAAAAGCAATAAAGCAAAAGAGTTGTTAAATGATTTTGAGAAATATGAAGCAAACTTTTGGCTTGTGATCCCAGCAGCATCAAATATTCAAGATCTTCTTAAAGCTACAACTGCAAATGCTGCCTAAGACAAGGCCTTAGATATATTTTTATAATTAAATTTCGCAGTTTTAAAAGCCTCAAATTTTTCATTTATTAAAATTAAATTTAATTTTCCATCTGAAACCTTTTTATCAGTAGACATAAATTTTTTAAGATCCGAATACTTATATTTTTCATGATTTACATCAAGATCTAAGGAACTGATCATATTAATAATATTGTCTAATTGATATTTACTAATATGTCCTTCAAAAAATGATATTTTTGAGGCAATAATCATTCCTAGAGTTATTGCAGCACCATGAGTTATGTTTTTATAGTTATTTTTTGCCTCTATTGCATGACCAAAAGTATGACCAAAATTTAATATCGCTCTAATGCCACTCTCCTTTTCATCTTTAGTTACGATCTTTGATTTTGTTTTTATAGATTCTTCAATTATGGTTTGAAGAATTGAAGACTCTCTTTTAATTATCTTCTCAGGATTTTTTTCTATTATATTTTTTAATTTCTTATTACCAATAAAAGCATATTTTATTACCTCACCTAAGCCTGATTTATACTCACTTTCCGGCAAAGTATTTAAAAATTCTGTAGATATAAGAACAAGACTTGGATTATAAAACGCTCCAACAAGATTCTTGCCCTGAGGTACATTAATTGCAGTCTTACCTCCTACTGATGAGTCAACTTGAGCCAAGAGGGTGGTAGGAATTTGTATATACTTAATGCCTCTTAAAAAGGTTGAAGCACTAAATCCAGTTATATCACCAACAACTCCACCACCAAAAGCAATTAAAACATCGGATCGATCAAATCTTAATTCGAAAAGTTTATCTATGATTTTTTTGTATGAAGAAAAAGATTTTGATCTTTCGCCATTATCTAGCACAAGAGTATGAACACTTTTACTATTAATTAATTCCTTTAATTTTTTAATATGTTTTTTTGGAACTCCACTATCAGTAATTATTAGTATCTTATTTTTCTTACCAAGATTACTGTTTAAAACACTTTTAGGTAGTTTTTTACCAGTTATATGTATGTTATATTTTGAAGCACCTTTACCTGCAGATATTATTGTCAAAACTATTCCTTAATCAAATTGATTATTTCTGATGCGACTTCCTGACTTGATTTATTTTCAGTTTGAACATAATAGTCAGAAACAGATTCATACAAATCTTTTCTTTCTTCGTGCAGTTTTGTAAGGATTTCTCCTGGATCTCCATTTTTAAGTAATGGCCTATCCTTGTCTTTGGATGTTCTTTCAATTTGCACTGATATTGGCGTAGATAAATAAAAGACTGTTCCTCGTGAAGATAATAGCTCTCTGTTTTCATCAGATAAAATGATTCCACCACCTGTGGAGAGGACAATTGAGTTTTTTTGAACCATTTCTTGAAGAATATCACTTTCTCTTTTCCTAAAGCCATTCTCACCCTCAAGATCAAAAATCCAATCAATGGATGCCCCAGTCCTAGATTCAATTTCTTCATCAGTATCGAAAAAATTTAAAAAAAGTTCATCAGATATAATCTTGCCTACGGTTGACTTACCCGAGCCCATTGGACCAACAATAAAAATATTCATAGTTAACTAATAATTAAGCCGAGATTTTAACATCTTGAATAATAATTACACTTTTTAAATTACAAATGATGTATTCTCTAAAATTAAAGATTTAAAATAAGATATGCAAACCTTGGCAAGAATTTCTTTTTTTTCAGGCATTTTTATATGCATTTTAGGAATTTTAACAATTCTAGGTACCTATTTCGCATTAAAGCCAAGCCTACCAGAGATAAAGTATGTTGATGAGTCTGAGTTGCAAATGCCCTTAAAGGTTTATACAAAAGACGGGGTACTAATTGGTGAATTTGGAGAAATTAAAAGGAGGTCAATTACTTTTGATAAAATTCCAAAGGATATAAAAAATGCTTTCCTCGCAGCAGAGGATGACAACTTTTTCAATCATCAGGGTATAAGTTACACAGGCCTAATAAGATCATTTATTAGATGTTTGCAATCATCTGGTTGCCAGGGCGGAGGCGGAACAATAACAATGCAGGTTGTAAGAGGATACTTATTAACTAGAGAACAAACTGTTATTCGCAAAATAAAAGAAATCTATTTAGCGCTAGAGCTTGAAAGCAATATTGGCAAACAAGAAATATTTGAACTATATGTAAACAAAATTTTCTTAGGTAACAGATCATATGGCATTGAAGCTGCTGCAAATACATATTTCGACAAAGGATTAGCTGATCTGGATGTTAGTGAATCTGCAACAATCGCAGCATTAGCTCAGCTGCCATCAAAGGTTAACCCTGTAAAGAATCCAAGAAGGACGAAGCTGAGAAGAAATTGGATATTATCAAGAATGTTATTACTTGGATATATTAATCAAGATGAGTACGAAAACGCCATCTCACAAGAGATAAAAATCGCAAAGAATATCAATTTGTATGCGGTAGATGCGCAACACTTAGCAGAACTGGTAAGACAAGAAGTAATAGATAGATATGGATTAAGAGCATACAAAGAAGGATGGTCTGTATATACAACCATCGATTCAAGTTCACAAAATATTGCAAATCAAAGCATGTTAGATGAAATGTATATTTATGATAAAAGACACGGCTGGAGAGAACCTGATAATTATGAGGATATGTTTAATAACCAGGAGGCTGAGTCATTAAGAAATCAAGAATTAGATATTATTTTGAATGATACTTATTTTGGTGATGATTATTTGGATGAGAATAATATTGCTAATAAAGTCAGTAGTTTATTTGATTTATATCCATATGTCAGGACACATTTAAAAGCATTAGTATTAAGAGTTTCAGATAATGAAATTATATTACTTGATGAAAATTTTGAATTTAAGACTCTTCAATGGAGTAATGAGTATTCTTGGGCAAGAAAAAAAATATCTATAGATCAGCTTGATATTAGACCTCAAGGGTTCAATGATATTGTTAGTTTCGGAGATTTTGTTTATTTAAAGTTAAATAATGATTTCTATAGTTTAGACCAGATACCGGAAGCAGAGGGATCATTAATATCTATTAATCCTGATTCAGGCGAAATCATTGCATACATAGGTGGAAAGAATTTTAATGAAAGTAATTTTGATCGCATAAGACTTTCATTTCCACAGTCTGGCTCAAGTTTTAAACCATTTATATATTCGTCTGCATTTGCAAATGGATACAATTTATCCTCACTTATTAATGACGCGCCTATCGTATTCGCTGATGAAAATCTAGAAAGTGCATGGAGACCTCAAAATTATACTGGAGAATTTTATGGGCCTTTATCTTTAAGAGAGGCCCTCACCAAATCTGTAAATATAGTTTCGATAAAGCTCTTAAGAGAACTTAGTATAGATAAAGCACATGAATATATTCAAAAATTTGGTTATGACCAGTCTCGACTTCCAAAAGATCTATCTCTTGCTCTAGGTTCAGGAAACTTTTCTCCGGCTGAAATGGTAAGAGGCTATAGCGTAATCGCAAATGACGGTTTTATATCTGACATGCATTTTGTAGATACTATTCAAGATAGATTTGGGGATATTATTTTTTCACATAATGATTACAACATACAAAAGAATAACAATGAATTAAATGCTTTTCCATGGCTTGATACATTGGAGATGAATATTAAGAGACCGTATAACATTCTCAAACCTCTTAATAAAAAAGAGAGAGTTATTGACGAAAGAATATCTTACTTAATGAAAGATGTTCTCAAGGGATTTATGAAAAATGGCGTGGCAGGAAGAAAATCTGAATTTTTAAATAGAGACGATATTGGTGGAAAAACTGGAACCACGAATGATTCCGTTAGCACTTGGTTTTCTGGGTTCCATGATGATTTGGTTACGACTGTTTGGGTAGGAACAGATGATTTCTCATCACTAGGTAAAGATGAATTTGGTTCGACAATTGCCTTGCCAATTTGGTTGAACTATATGGATTACAAATTAAGAACACTTGAGATTTCAAAGGAAGCGATTCCGGAAGACATTTCTTTTGTAAGAGTCAATAAATCAACTGGTGAGATAGATAATGATTCAAAAGATGATTTTTATTTTGAATTATTTTTGGAAGAAAATATTAATTAATTTTTAAATACACTTATTGATAAAAGATCCCATACATTTTCAATATAATTTGAGGGCGCGTCTTTGAATTTAGATCTGATGTACCTACCAATATTTCCTTCTAGTGATGTGATGATTAATTGTGCAGAAATCCCGGGTTGTGTTCTTAAATTAGAATCATCTTCTTTTAAGATCTGCCTAAGCACTAATTCAAATCTTTCATAAAATTGGTTTACACTATCACTTACATTTTGTTCATCTGAGGACAAAGCCTCTCTAGATAATAACCTTGCAAAACCTTTATTTTTTTCAATAAAAAACATAAAAAACATAAAAGCATTTTTAACTTTCTCTTTTGAAGATAATTTACTTTTTTTTAATCTCATTACATTTTGAAAAGATAGAATCATCGCAAAACGAAAATAATTCTGCATAAATTGATCTTTTGCTTGGAAAGTGTCTATATAAGGCTGCTTCAGTAATTTTTGATTTTTCAGCAAGAGAGGCGGTAGTTATTTTAGATAAATTCCTTTCTTCAAGCATGCTTGCAAGAGATTGTAAAATTATGTTTTTTCTATCCTTCTTCATTAATTAATCTAAATTTATATCAATATCAGGACAAATGCGAGAAAGTTCATTTAAAAACATATCTTTTATTGCATGCAAGTCGCTTTCTGTATTCCCTTCGAATCTAAGAACCAACTTTGGAGTCGTATTAGATGCCCTAATCAAACCCCATCCATTATCAAAGTTTATTCTTAATCCATCTATTGTGATCTTTTCTCCTTCTAAAGAACACTCAGATGCAAAATCTTCAATAATTTTAAATTTATTATCCTCAGCAACGTTAATATTAAGTTCTGGAGTAGAAAAGAGCTTAGGCAGATCATCATTTATAGAAGAAATACTCATATCTTTTTTGCATACAAGTTCAATAATTCTAGCACCTGAATAATGACCATCATCAAACCCATACCATTTATCATTAAAAAAAATATGGCCGCTCATTTCTCCTGCAAGTAATGGGTTGTGCTTTTTAATACCATTTTTTATATGAAAATGCCCAGTTGGAGACATAATGGGCTCACCATCACAGCTTTTAATAATTTCTGGTAAAACATTGGAGCACTTTACGTCAAATATAATAGAGCCCTTTTGAGAGCTCAATATGTCTTTAGCGAACATCATAAGTATTTTGTCTGGATAAACTATCTCACCTTTATTTGTAACTAAACCAACTCTATCTCCATCCCCATCAAATGCCAGACCAAGATCGGCATTTGTTTCTTCAACTTTTGATACTAACTCTTCTAAGTTTTCAACTTTACCTGGATCAGGGTGATGGTTTGGGAAATTTCCATCAACTTCTGTATAAAGCTCGATAACTTCACATCCTAATTGTTTATATAACTTAGGTGCAATACAACCAGCAGCCCCATTGCCACAGTCAATTACAACTTTAATTTTTTTATCTACTTTAATATTTTCTGCAACTTCAGAAATGTAATGATCTTTAATATCAACTATTTTCACATGACTTGTTTTGGGAGCTAAATCCCTTTCTTGATTAATTAAGTCAAAAATCTCACTTCCAGACACAGGTTTATCATTGATAACGAGTTTAATGCCATTGTAGTTCTTAGGATTGTGACTGCCCGTAATCATCACACCGCTTTTATTTTTACTTTTCTTGGCCGCAAAATATAAAATTGGTGTTGTTACCAGGCCAATATTTTGAACTTCGATACCATAAGAAGATAGTGACTTTGATAAAACAGAAAGTAAGCTTTCTCCAGAAAGTCTACCATCTCTTCCAATACATATTTGCGATACACTTTCTTTGTCACATTTGATCGATATAGCTTTTGCTATTTGATCAACTACAGCTTCATTTATTTCATCAGGATAAATACCCCTTATGTCATACTCTCTAAAGATTGATTTTGTTATTTCCATTTTTTTCTTTTGTTATACGTATGATTTTGCAATAATAGCTAATCACAATTATAGCTTGAAACGTGTTTGTAAATACTGAAAAAAAATTGATATGGAAAAATGGATCATTTGAAAAATGGGATGATTCCAAGGTTCATGTTCTCTCACATACTCTTCATTATGGAACTGGTGTATTTGAAGGAGTAAGAGCTTATAAGACTGATCGTGGACCAGCTATTTTTAGATTAAAAGAACATACAAAAAGACTTTTTGATGCTGCAGCAAAGATAAATATTAAAATTCCATTTTCTGAAGAAGAAATAAATAAGGCGCAATATGAAGCTTTAATAAAAAATAAGTTGGATGAAGGCTATATTAGACCAATAGTATATTTAGGTAATGAGGGTTTGGGCTTGCGTGCAAAAGATCTCAGTGTGAATGTTTCTATTGCTGCATGGGAATGGCCTTCATACATGGATCCCAAGGCTAAGCAAAATGGAATTTCAGTTATGAAGTCTTCTTATCAACAATATGAAAATCCTCTTCATTCAGGCAATAAAATTATTGGCACTTATTTTAGCAACACAATGGCTCTTCATGAAGCGCTTGATAATGGAGCTGATGAAGCAATTATGTTTGATAAAAATGGATTTATTTCAGAGGGGAGTGGTGAGAATATCTTTATTGTAAAAGATGGCACTATTTTCACACCAACAACTGAACATTGTCTAAATGGCATCACTCGCCAATCAGTTATTCAGATTGCAAAAGATCAAAAATATAATGTTGAAGAGAAGGATCTTGGTTATGATGATTTATTGAATGCCGATGAAGCTTTTTTCACTGGTACCGCTGTTGAAATAACTCCAATATCAAGATTTGATAATAATATAATCAATATTGGTGGAAGAGGAGAAATTACTGAAAATTTGCAAGATAAATTCCAGAAAATTATCTCAGGTAATGACGAACAATATAAAAACTGGCTTACGTATAAAGCATAATCCCTTTTGCATAAATTAAATATAGCAATACTTAGTTATAGAAGCGCTCAATTCGGTGGAGGTCAGGGTGTGTATATTAGAGACATTTCTTTTGCATTGAGTTTGATGGGTCATAATGTTGATGTTATTTCAGGACCGCCTTATCCAGATCTTCATAAAAAAGTAAACCTAATAAAATTACCTGGATTAAATCTCTTCGAAACCTTTTCTTTTAAAGACAGACTAAAGAAACTTTTTAAAAAGAAAAATAAAGATCTCAATCATTACTATGAGTTTATTTCTGTTCTATTTGGTGGCTTTCCTGAACCTAAGACTTTTGGAGATAGAGTGAATGTTTATTTAAGTTCAAATAATAATTATGATTTGATAATAGACAATCAATCTTTGAGTTATGGAATGATTGATATTCAAAAAAGATTTCCCTTTATTGAAATAATTCATCATCCAATTACATTTGATTACAAGTTTGAGCTAGCCTCATCAAAAAGAATTAAATACAAACTTTCCAGATATCGATGGTATTCATTTCTAAAAATGCAAAAAAAGGTTGCCCCTCTTATTAAGCAAATCATTACTCCCTCAAAAAGTTCTAAAGAAGGCATAGTAAATGAATTTAATTGCGCAAAAGAAAATATTAATGTTATTAACAATGGCTTGGATACTAATGAGTTCTCACCAATTGATAAAACAGGTATAAATAAAAATAGATTAATTACTACAGCAAGTGCAGACGTTCCTTTAAAAGGGCTAGATTATTCTTTAAAGGCTTTGAAAATGCTTAAAGATGATTACCCTGAACTACATCTAGTAGTAATTGGTAGCCCAAAAAAAGGTGGTCATACAGAAAGATTGATCAGAGAGCTTGAATTAGAGCAAGACGTTATATTTAAATCAAATATAACCAAAGAAGAAATTAGAGACCTTTATTCAACCAGCTCTGTAGCAATTGTGAGTTCTTTATATGAAGGTTTTGGATATCCAGTAATTGAAGCAATGAGTTGTGAAGTGCCTTTGATTGCAACAAATATATCTTCTATTCCAGAATTAACCTCTGAATTCGCAACATTAATTGAGCCAAAAAATGAAGAAATGATATATAAAAGTGTAAAAAAAATACTTTCTGATTATGATGAATTTAAGCAAATCGCAATTAATGGAAGAGCGCATGTAATTAAAAAATTCAATTGGGCTAAAATCACCAATGAGTATGAAGATGTTATATTCAAAACAATAAAAAAATTTAGAGATGCTAACGTTTAATTTAAAAAAATATAATCTTAAAGATGATGGATTAATGTTGGATGTTGGATGTGGAGAGGGGCGTCATATATTTGGGGTCATGCAAGACCATCCACTGATGAAATGTATTGGAATAGATATGGACAAAGCCTCACTTAACAAAGCTGAAGAGGGATATGAATATTTTAAATCAATATCTAATGCTGGCGCTGAGTTTTTTATAGGCTCAGCCTATTCACTTCCTTTTGAAAGTGATAGTTTTGATCTAATTGTATGCTCTGAAGTTTTAGAGCATCTACATGAATATAATGATGCAATTAAAGAAATTCACAGAGTATTAAAGCCTGGAGGAAAATTCTATGCCAGTGTTCCAGCTTCTTGGCCTGAAAAAATCTGTTGGCATCTTTCCAAGGAATATCAAAATCAGCCCGGCGGACATCTTAGAATATTTAACCAAAATAACCTTGTTGATGAGATTGAAGGCGAAGGTTTTAAATTCCTATCATCTGAAAGGTTTCATTCAATTCATAGTCCGTATTGGTGGCTGAGATGTTTTTTTTGGAATTCTCAAGATACAAACTTTCTTGTTAAGCTTTATAAGAAATTACTTGAAAGGCATATACTTAAAAAACCAATAATACTTAATCAAATTGATAAATTATTAAATCCTATTTTAGGTAAAAGTTTTTCAATGTATTTTGAAAAACTTTAAAAAATGCATCTCCCAAAAAATAACTCTGAAATAAGAAAAGTTCCTCAAAGAAGTATTTTTGTTAATACCGGCAGATATATAAAATCACTTCAATTAGAATCCGGTTCAATACCATCCAACGAAGATGGGTCTCATGATCCATGGGATCATATTGAATCTATTATGGGATTAAATTTTGCTGATGAAATTGAAGCATCAAAATTAGCATTTAATTGGTTAATAAAAAATCAAAATCATGATGGAAGCTGGTTTTCTAAATACCATGATGAAGTTCCAATAGAATTTAATAAACCTTCACATTTTGGACCTTACATAGCTGTTGCGGCATTACATTTCTATAAGACTTTTTCAAATAAAGAGTTTTTAGAAACTCTATGGCCGTCAATAGAATTGGCTATAAATTTCGCATTAAAACTTCAAACTAAGAATGGAACCATCCCTTGGTCAGTTGATAAAAATGGTGAAGCTGAGGGAGATTTCTTACTTACTGGCTCCTCATCAATTTTAAAGAGTATTGAGTGCGGCATTGCAATTTCAAATATTCTAAATAAGCAAAATAATATCACTAATTGGTCCAAGTCTTATGACTTATTATCACAAGCGATAAGAGAACCGTCAGGTAAATTTGATTTATTAAAAGATAGGAAACGCTTTTCTATGGATTGGTACTATCCAATATTATCTGGTTGCTTAGATGATGATAAAAAAAACTTTTATATCGATAAGGTTTTTAAAGATTTCTATACAAAAGATTTAGGAATAAAATGTGTAATTGAAGAGCCTTGGGTTACTGTAGCGGAAACAAGCGAATTTATAATTGCGTTGGTGATGTCTGGTAGATCCAAAGATGCAAAAAATCTCCTCTTAGATGTTCTTAGCATCTCAGATGAGAATCAAATACCATATATGGGTTGGCAATATGAAGAAAAAATTTTTTGGCCAAATGAAAGACCAAGCTGGACTTCAGCAGCGCTAATTATTTCTGCTGATTCTGTAATGAATTTTTCAAATGCCTCAGATTTATTTTTAGTAAATCAATCATCCCTTTATTAAACAAACGATAGTATCAACTCTTTCATATTCTTTATAATTTTTTTGAAGAGCTTTTTTATAAACCTCGAAGGGCGCCTGGCCACCTTCATGAGGATTCTCATAGATATCATGGATTACCAGAGATCCACCGGTTAAAATTTTAGACTCCCAACTTGAGAAGTCATTATTAGCAGATTCAAATGAATGACCTCCATCAATGAATACCATTCCTAAATCTGTAAACCAACTTTTAGAAACTTTTACTGAATCTGAGATAATTGGAATAATATTTACACCGCCTAAATCATTTATATTCTTGATAAGCAAAGGAAGGGTATTCACTCTCTTCTTAGTATAATCATATATTTCTTCATCAAAATACTCCTCATTTATTTGATGTTCTTCAGAACCTAAATGATGATCAATTGTGAAAACATTTTGATTATTTATATATGCACCCTTACTAAGGTACATAGTTGATTTACCACAATATGTTCCTATTTCCATGACTGGACCAAGCTTTGAAAATTTTTCTGACCACTTCATAAGTGCATCACCTTCATGATCAGGCATGAAGCCTTTTAATTTTCTAATCTTATTGATATTCATTTATATATTTTATTTTTACCAAGAGTCGATTTAAATCGCCTATGTTGCCAAAGATATTCATGAGGATTTAATTTAATTTTACTCTCAATATAATCATTGAGATCTTTAATGAAACTGGATTCAGATGATTGATCAAATTTAGTTTCTTCTAGATTAATTATCAACTTCTTTTTCTTGAAATATGTATTTATAAAAAAAGTTTTACATCCGGTTTTTTCAATAATCTTTAGAGGTGCTGATATTGTTGAAGCTGGTAAATTAAAAAAAGTAGACTCTATTGATTTATCCTTTCCATAATCTTGATCAGGAGCATACAACACAGTTTTACCATTTTTAAGCCATCTTACAAAGGACAGCGTACTATTTCTGTCGGCAACACCTTTCATGCTTTTAAGTCTTCCATTTCTTTGTAATGATTGAAACTTTTCTGAATTATGCTTTCTTTCAACACCAAATATATCAGCATTTATTGAAAGCAATCTTGCATCAAGCTCTAGATGAAGCGAATGCTTAAAAAATAACATAATTCCTGTATTAGACTTTTGATAATTTAATAAAGTATCAAGACCATTAATTTCGTAAGAAATATTTTTCTTTATTCTGCTATCTGACCAAAACCAAGCTATGCCAGTGCTAAAAACTACATCTCCAAAAGAGATAACGTTTTTTTTGTAAATTTGATAACGTTCTTTCTTGCTTAATTCTGGAAAACAAAGATCGATATTGATTTTGCTAAACTTATTTCTTTTTAAAGGTAGTAATAAAAAAACATAACCAAATAATTGCGAAAACACATTTTGAACATTTCTAGGCAAGAAAACTAAAGCTCTCCAAAAAATTATAAGAATTGTTAATAAAGCATTCTTCATATGATATTAAGATGTATTATTACATTATTGATTTTCTATATTGTTAATGAAAATATTTTTATATAACTGTATTTTTCTAATTTTACTCCCTTTTATGGTGGTAAGAATATTTATTAAGAGTTTTAGAGATAAGGATTATATAAAAGGATTTCTCAACAGATTTGGTTTTTATAGAGTGAAGCCAAAAGATAACCTAATTTGGTTTCATGCTGTAAGTCTTGGAGAGGTAATCAGCTCAAAGGCTATTATAAAAAAAATTCTTAATGACAATAACGTTGTGTTAACTGTGTCTACACCTACTGGTCTTAGAGAAGCAAAAAAAATATATCAAGATGACTTAGAAGTTGTATATGCTCCTTGGGATTTTGATTTATTTGTAAGAAATTTTATTAGAAAATTTAAACCAATAGCATTAATACTTTTTGAGACAGAAATATGGCCAAATACTATACATCTTGCTTATAAAAAAAATATACCTTCAATACTATCAAATGCAAGATTATCAAAATCATCTTATAAAAAATACTATAGCCTAAGACTATTTACGAAAGATATTTTTAAAAAAATCACACTGATTCTAGCTCAAAGTAAAGAGCATGTTATTCGTTTTAAAAAGATGGGAGTTGTTGAAAAAAATATTATCCAAGTTGGATCAGTGAAATTTGATTCTAATTTAACTTCAGATAAAGAAATTATCAAAAATGACGATATTATTATGGCATCTAGCACTCACAGGGGGGAAGATGAAATTATTATTGATGCATTCTCTAAATTAAAGAAGGATTTACCAGAATTAAAATTGATTATTGTTCCGAGACACCCAGAGAGGGCTGATTCAGTTCTTCAAATTCTGAACAGAAAAAAAATTAATTCTAAAATTTCGCCTGATGTATCAGATTTAAAAAATGTTGATGTGATTGTTGTTAATACAACTGGACTTCTAAATTCGTTATATAAAATAGCCAATATTACCTTCATTGGCGGAAGTCTTATGAGTAAATATGGAGGCCATAATATTATTGAAGCCGCTTCTAATAAGTGTGCTTTTATAGTTGGACCATATATGAAAAATTTTGAAGATGTGTTGAATTTATTTAAAGACAAGAATGCATGTATTCAATTATTAAACTCAAATGATTTGGTAAATTCTTATAGAGAATTATTAAATAATAATGAATTAAGAATGAATATAATAGATAATGCTATTAGAGTGGTGGCTGAAAATAAAGGCTCATCAGAAAAACAATTCAATAATATAAAAAAATTAATTAATTATGAAACTAGTAACAGCAATAATAAAACCATTTAAAGTTGAGGAAGTAAGAGCTTCATTAGATGAGATAGGTGTATCTGGAATGACAATGACAGAGGTAAAAGGATTTGGTAGACAAAAAGGCCATACCGAATTGTATAGAGGGGCAGAATATACAATTGATTTTCTTCCAAAGATTAAGATTGAAATAGCCGTTGCTGACGAAATAGTTGATCAAGTTAAAAACGCAATCATAAAGTCTTCAGCATCAGGAAAAATTGGTGATGGAAAGATATTTATTTCACCAATCGATGAAGTTATTAGGATAAGAACTGGTGAAACTAATGAGGATGCCCTCTAATAAAAATTAGCAAAAAAAAACCTGTCATTTTTCTTTTTGGACCAACCGCATCAGGAAAAACAGATATTGTTATAGATCTAGCACAAAAGTTTCCAATTGAAATTATTAGCGTAGATTCTGTACTAGTTTACAAAGATTGTGATATTGGCTCAGCAAAACCTAGCAAAGATATATTAAGTAAATATCCACATCATATGGTGGATGTTATTACTCCAAATGAAATTTTTACCGTTGCAGAATTTTGTAAGCTATCTCAGAAGATTATTAAAAGCGCACATGATAAAAAAAGACTACCAGTGTTTATTGGCGGTTCAATGATGTATTTTAAATCTCTTCTTGATGGTATCCACGATCTACCAGAAAAGGATAAAAATTATAGAGAAGAGCTAGATAAGTTAAAGAAAAGTAGTGAAAAAAACTTTTTATATAATCATTTGAAAACAATAGATCCTGCTTATGCAAAAGAAGTTAATGAAAATGACGAAGTTAGAATTATAAGAGCTCTAGAAATTATTAAAATAACAGGAAAACCTTTCAGTAAGATCATTAGGTCTAATTCAAGGAAGAACCTAAATGATGAATATGATGTTTTTCAATTTGGAATTATTAATGAAAGAGATATCCTTCATCAAAGAATTGAAATTAGATTAAATGAAATCATAGATAGAGGTCTTGTAGAAGAGGCAGAAAGCTTATTAAAAAAATATGATATTGATTCAGAGCATCCGATTAAAAGGGCCGTTAACTACAAACAAGTTTTTAGTTATCTAAACAATGAATACAATAAAGATATTTTTTATGAAAAAGCTCTTTACGCAACAAGACAGCTGGCTAAAAGACAAATTACATGGTTAAGAAGTTGGGATAAATTTATAAAAATTAAACTAAATCAAAGTGATAATATTGATAATGCTTTTAAAAAAGTGCTTTCATCACTTTAAATATGATAATAAACCCCAACATACGTTTATAATAGAATAAAAAATTTTGAGGTAATTAAAAGTGAACTGGGAAAATCAAGATAAAGATCCATGGGGCAACAAAAATGATGCACCTGACTTCGATGAGCTAATGAAAAAATTTTCATCAATTTTGGGTGGTAAAAAGTCCTCAAGTAATGGCTCAGGTGGTGGTGGAAACAATACTAATTTTGGTGGTTTTAAATTTCCATCTTCAAAAATATTTATGTACGCACTGTTTGGATTTTCAATAGTGTATGCATCTCAGTGTATATATCAGCTTGATGCTTCCGAAAGGGCGGTCATACTTAGGTTTGGAAAATTTTACGAAGAACAGACTGAAGGTTTAAATTTTCGATTAGCTGGAATTGATGAAAGGTACATTGAAAATGTTTCTTTGACAAGAAGATATACACAAACCAATAGCATGTTGACGAAAGATGAGAACATTGTAGATGTTACTGTTTCAGCTCAATACAGAATTGCTAACCTCAAAGATTTTGTCTTAAATGTTAGAGATCCTGAAGGAAGTTTAAGAAATGCAATTGAGAGTGCATTGAGGCATGTCGTTGGAGATAATACCCTTGATCAGACATTGACAGTTGGAAGAGAGAATATTGCACAAGAGGTTGAAACAAGACTTCAAGCATATTTAGATATATATCAAACTGGTTTATTGGTGCAACAGGTCAATATTGAGAAGACAGATCCGCCAGCAGCAGTAAAAAATGCTTTTGATGATGTTGTTGCGGCAAGAGAGGACAAAGAAAGATTACAAAATGAGGCAGAAAGATACGCACTAACAATTGTGCCAGAGGCTAGAGGTCAAGCACAAGCAAGAATTAGAGGAGCAGAAGCTTACAAAGAGGAAGTGGTGGCTAAAGCAGAAGGAGAGGTAGACAGATTTAATAAACTTTTAGAGGAATATTTAAAAGCACCTGAAGTTACAAGAGATAGATTATATCTTGATGCTCTTCAATCGGTACTTTCAAATTCAACAAAAATCATGGTGGATGTTGAAGGTGGTAATAACTTACTTTATTTACCTCTAGATAAAATAATGGAAGAAAACAAAAAGAAAGGTGATGACGAT
>MDSW01192062.1_pt1 | contig 26874 bp, 9 predicted proteins | sample 811171 | NCBI WGS metagenome assembly MDSW01 (sample SAMN05326641, study PRJNA326480) | marine metagenome | isolation source: seawater | place: Atlantic Ocean: North West | collected 2012 | reverse complement strand
CCCATTTCAGTGTGCGGGCGATGCTTTTCGGTTCCGCCGTCACGAACCATTGCATGGCCAGCAACAGTCCCGCCATAACGGCGACCCCGAGGATGAGATAGCTCATGATTTGGAACCGCCCATCTGATGGGTGAGTTTGAGGACCGCGCCGCCGTCACGCTTCGCCTTGTCTTCGAGCGCGGCGCGTCCGCCCGCGGCATAGACCGCGACCGCCGCCAAGAGCTCACGCAGCACATCGGCGCTGGAAGCGTCGAAATTCATACACGCGCCCCCCGAAAGCTGCGCGATTTGCTTGAAGGCGAACTCGGCAACGGGGTCATTGCCTTCATGAAAGATGAATGCGGGCACGCCCAATAACCCTAGTTCGCCCGCGATCTTACCCAGCTTGTCGACGTCTTCCTCGACCATGTCACCGACGAACACGAGTGCGTTCAAATGATCGCGCTTTGCCTCGTTAACGGCATGTTGAAGGACCTTGCCGATCTGCGTCTCGCCGGCGAGACAGAATACCGATGTCATCAGTTTCAGCAGTTCTTTTTCATTGTCCGTCCAGCGTCCGACCCTGAACTCGCCGAAACCGCGATAGAAGGCCAGCTGGATATCGAGCCCGCCAAGCGCCGCCGTCTCGACGAACATCTGGCCCTGGATACTGGCCGCCTTGTCCCATGTCGGCTGACGGCTGGCGGTCGCGTCCATCGCAAACAGCAGCTTACCCCGCCTGCCGCCGGACTGCGTGCGCTTAGGGGTCGCCGCCACCTTCGACAGAAAGGCGTCAACATCCTGTGCACGTTTACGTTTATCCGGCAGATCGTCGGCCAAATCGGTTCCTTTCCTATCCCACTCAAGAGATAAGCAAAATTAACGGAAATGCGAGGCTATGACGATGATTACGGGCCGATTAGCCGTGCGCGCTCTGTTGACGCACCGGCACCGGCGGGAGATTCAATCCATCGATGATCGAGAACACTTCGTCACGCGCGGCCACGTGCGACCGGCTGAGCGGCGCACCGCCAGCCGCCTGCTTGAGATCGAGGATGGTAAGGCCGACCAGAAACAATTCCCGGAAGATCACCCGTTCCGAAAATCCCGGCAGCACCCGGAAACCGAGCCGCTTCGAAAGATTGCGGACTGCCCTTTCGACCTCACGCTTATTGTAGGCATCTAGATTCGATAGGCGGTTTCGCATCACCACCCAGTCGATGGAGCCGCCGTCGCGCTGCGCCTTGACCTTTTTCGCTTCCCAGATCGCCTCGGAATAGTGGCTCGGCCCCTTTATCTCGGCGCTCTGCCCGTCCATGTGCGCGAGGCCGTCCAGATCGACGAAGCTGTCGTTCATCGGTGTGATCAGCGTGTCGGCGTACGTGTGCGCCAGGAAGGAGAGCTTGTTGGCCGCCCCCGGGGTGTCGATGACGACCATGTCGTGGTTGAAGGCAGCTCCCTCGATCAGAAGCTGCAGGCGTTCTTTCTCCGCCTCTTGTTCTGCATCGGTCATTCCCTCGATACGGTGTCCGGCGGCGCGGTGATGCTCGGGAACCGGATAGTCCCGGCCGAGCTTCTTGTTGAACATTTCACGGTTGGCGATATAGCGGCTGAGCGTGCCCTGGCGGCCGTCGACGTCGATGGTCGCGACCGTATAGCCCTGCATCATCAACCCGATGGCAATATGCATGGAGGTCGTCGACTTGCCGCTGCCCCCTTTCTCGTTCCCGACGACAATCACGTGCGCTCGATTTGCTGTCACGACTGCCCCCCTCAAAAGCCGTCCCTTATGCGGCGCGCATCCACACGGCCGTATCGTGGAACACGGCGCCCCCATTGGGGTATGCACGATCAGCGCTTATCAATACGTTAATACCGAGGCCATTTTTGAAGTGCTGGTTCGGCCAGATTCCCTCGACCACCACCGTGTCGGGCTGCAGGCCGTCAAACGTCTTGGCGTGAACCGTGACCTCGCCGAGATCGTTGCCAAGCGTGACCTCGTCATCATCCTTGAGATTGAGCTTCGCCATCGTTTCGGGATGGATCAGAGCCGTCGGCCGACCTTCTTTCTTCTGAGACGAGGGCGTCTCGGTGAATGAGGTGTTCAAAAAGCGCCGTGCCGGTGCGGCGACCAGTCGAAACGGCTTTTCCGCCGTCGCGACGTCGATGACGTCAAAATGATCGGGCAATCTCGGCATGTTTTCGAACGCCTTGCCGATCCGCGACCAATCGGGTTTGAAATGAAACTTGCCGTCCGGCGTCTTGAAACCGTTCAGGAAGTGCGCCTCGTCGAACGATTGCGAGCAATCGACCCAGCCCGCGGCGTGGACTTCATCCGCGCCAGGATGCCCGGTGGCACGCAACGTGCGGTCGATGATCTCCCACGGGCTGAGATCGAAGAGTTCGTAATCGGAGCCGAGCCGTTTGGCGAGCGCCGAGAGCACATCGACGTTGCAGCGCGCCTCGCCGACCGGTTCGATCACGGCCTTGGAAGCCTGAAGATAGAGATGCCCGCCCCCTTGATAGAGGTCGTCATGTTCTAGGAATGTGGTCGCGGGAAGAACGATATCCGCATACGCGGTCGTTGCCGTCGGGAACTGTTCGTGCACGCAGGTGAACAGGTCGTCGCGCATCAATCCCTCGATCACGCGGTTGGTCTCGGGCGCCACCTCGGCGGGGTTGATGTTCTGCATGATCATCGCCGTGACCGGCGGGCCGCCCAGCAGGCTTTCTTCTTCGCCCAGCAGGATGCGCCCGATCCGCGACATATCCAGGGCGCGCTTCGAGGGATCGACGAACTCGAGCCCACGCACCAGCGACTGATTGACGCCGTACATGCTGCGGTTGGAGTGCAGCGCGCCCCCGCCCTCGTACTTCCACTTGCCGCCGACGGCGGGCAGACAGGACACCGTGTGCATGTTGGCCGATCCGTTCCGGGACCGTGTGAAACCATAACCGACACGGATATAGACCCGGTCGGTCTCCCCATATGCTTTCGCGAACGCCTCGATCTCGTCGACGGTAAGGCCTGTGATCTGGGACGCCCATTCGGGACCGCGCGACTTCAGGTGCGCTTCCAGTTCGTCCGGCACGTCGGTGTACTTCGCCATGTAGTCGCGATCAGCGTAGCCGTCCCGGAACAGCACATGCATCACCGCGCACGCCAGCGCACCGTCGGTCCCCGGTTTGAGGCATAGATGCACGTCGGCCTGTTGGGCGGTCGGCGTCCGGTAGGGGTCGACCACATAAAGCTTGGCGCCCCGGTTCTTTCGCGCCTTGGCGATGTGGGTCATCACGTTGACCTGCGTCGACACCGGATTGCCGCCCCAGACCACGACCATGTCCGCGACCTGCATTTCGCGCGGATCGGAACCGGTGATCCTGCCACATCCGGCCATCCAACCCGAAACCGCAGTGGCGACGCAGATCGTCTCGTCCTCGCGGGAATACCCGAGCGCGTGGCGGAAGCCATGGATGATGTCGCGCTGCACCAGCCCCATGGTGCCGGCAAAGTGATACGGCCATACCGTTTCCGGCCCATGCTTCTGTTCGGCATTCTGGAAAGCTTCGGCAACGATATCGAGCGCATCGTCCCAGCTGACCGGTTCGAACTTCGCTTCGCCCTTGGCGCCGACGCGCCGGAGCGGCTGGGTCAGGCGGTCGGGGTGGTGCACCCGTTCGCGATACGCCGCCACCTTGGCGCAGATCACGCCGTCGGTGTAGTCGTTCATCGCATTGCCGCGCACCTTGCCGATACGGTCGGGTGCGATTTTCTCGATCTCGAGGGCGCATGTGGAGGGGCAGTCGTGCGGACAGACGCTGCGGAGCCATTGAGGTTGATCGTCGAAAGGAGCCATGGCCGAAATGTACCCCTGCCCGCGCCCGCCATCAAGCTGCCCGGCAGCCCTTGACCGTATGAGACCGGGAGAGGAAAATCCCGCCCTCGGACTTTCCTGACGGAGTTTTCATGGTCGATAGAGTTGGATGCGTCGTTATCGGCGCCGGAGTGGTCGGTTTGGCATCGGCGCGGGCGCTTGCCATGGCCGGGCATGAAGTGATTGTGCTGGAAAGCGCCGATATGATCGGCACGGGCACCAGTTCCCGCAATTCCGAGGTGATCCACGCCGGCATCTATTACAGCAAGGATTCCAACAAGGCGCGGCTCTGCGTCAAAGGCCGAGACATGATGTATGCCTATTGCGAGAGCCACGGCATCGATCACAAGCGCTGCGGCAAACTGATCGTCGCCACGGATGAGCAGCAGGTCGAGCTTCTGGACGACATCAAGGGCCGCGCCGCCGTCAATGGCGTCGATAATCTGACGTTCGTGGATTCTAAAAAGGTCCTCGAAATGGAACCCAACGTGACCTGCCACGGCGCCTTGCTGTCGCCATCGACCGGTCTGGTCGACAGCCACAGCCTGATGCTTGCCTATCAGGGCGAAGCCGAGGACCACGGTGCGATGATCGCCTTCAACAGCCCTGTCATCGGCGGTGAAATCCGGGGCGACGGCATCCTGCTCAGGGTCGGCGGCGACGAACCGATGGAGCTTCTTTGCGATCATGTGGTCAATTCGGCAGGCCTTTACGCACAGACGATCTCGCGCAGCATCGACGGCATTCCGGCAGAAAGCATTCCCGGCCAATATTTTGCACGCGGCGTCTATTTCACGCTGGGCGGCGGCAAACCGCCGTTCACGCGCCTGATTTATCCGGTGCCGGACCCGCTTGGCGGGTTGGGGGTGCATGTCACCATCGATCTGGGCGGTCAGGTCAAATTCGGCCCAGACGTCGAGTGGATCGACAGCGTCGATTACACCGTCGATCCAGCCAGGGGTGAGCTATTCTACGAATCGATCCGGAAGTACTGGAAAGGCTTGCCCGACGGTGCCCTGCACCCGGGATATGCGGGCGTACGCCCGAAGATCCACCCCAAGGGCTCGCACGCCACGGATTTCATGATCCAGGGCCCGGATGCGCACGGTATTAAAGGTCTGGTTAACCTGTACGGCATAGAATCACCGGGTTTGACGTCCTCGCTGGCGATCGCCGAGGATGTGGTGAATTTGTTGCCCGCCTGATTATGATTCGCGCGGGCTGGGATCGGACGGCATGCCGACGACGAAAACCGCACTGAAATCGATATCCGTCATTTTGATGGCGCTTGCTTTTGCGCCTCCCCTTTCGGCGCAGCAGCCGCAACCGGGCGATCCCGGTTATGTCCGGGTGCAGGGGACCGATCCCGGTCTGGGCGCCCCGCCGCCGATCATTGCCCCGGCGCGCGATCTGATCGATTACCGCGAAGAGATGCGGACCTTCATCCAAAAAATATCGAGCTACGCCCGCCAGCAAAAACGGAATTTCTATGTTGCCGTCCGTGACCCCGAAGAGCTGATCATCAAGCGCAACCTGCAGGACGAGAATATCGTCTCTCCGGCACGCACGTTCATGCGTTCCGTCGACGCGCTCATGTATGACAACGTCTTCATGGGCTACAAGGCCGTCGATCAGGCGACGCCCACCGAAGTCCAGCAACAGATATTGAGCAGTATCGACCGGGCGAAAAGGTCGGGCCTGCCGGTTCTGACCCTCGAATTCGCAACGAAACCGGCTGACATAGACCGGGTCTACAGAAGCGCCGAACAGCGTGGACTGGTCGCCGCCGTGGTGCCGCGCCCCACCGACGACCTGACGGATGTCCCCGACTATCCGCGCCGCCCGAACGATGAAAATCCGAACAACGTGCTTTCGCTGGACGATGTGAAGAACTTCCTCTATCTCAGCGACCCGGCCGCAATGGGACGCCAGGATCAGTTCGCGCTAAAGATTCACGATACGAACTTCGACCTGGTGATCGTCGATCCGTTCTCGGGCCGAGACCCGCTGACGAAACAAGCGGTGGAAACCCTGAAATACAAGAAGCTCGGCGCGCGCAGGCTCGTTTTCGCACGCATGGATATCGGTTCCGCCGCCAGTTACCGGTACTACTGGCAACCGGGTTGGTCCGAGGGCTCCCCAGGCTTCATCAGCGCCCCCTTCCCGGGCAATCCGGACCGGTATTTCGTCGAATACTGGACGCCGGGTTGGCAGCAGGTGATTTTCGGAAACGAAAGCTCGTATCTTTATGGCCTGATCCGTCAGGGGTATGACGGCGTGCTGCTGGAGGGCATGCGCAGCTATCTGGCCTTCGAAGGCAACGTCGAGATCGAACAGGAATTCGCCCCTCTCGCCCTCAAGCCGGGCGACTGACGCCTATCTCTTCCCTCTGTTAAGACCGCCCCCCGTTTGCTATCACAGGAACGGGATTTGGGAGGATCACACATGCCCCTGCTGCATGACGCCGGCAGCTACGAAGCCGTGCGCGACGCCTTTGAATGGAATGTGCCGGAGCGGGTCAACATGGCCTGGCAGGTTTGCGACCGCCACGCCGAAGCGTCACCCGAAAAAACCGGCCTGATCGTCGCCGGGACCGACGGCAGACGCCGCGAATATTCCTGGTTGGAGCTGCAACGCCTCTCGAACCGTATGGCGAACTTTATGACCGCCGAGGGCGTTCATCGCGGCGACCGGGTCGGCATCCTGCTGACCCAGAGCGTCGAGGCTGCGATCAGCCATGTGGCGTCATGGAAGATGGGCGCGATTTCGATCCCGCTGTTTTCATTATTCGGGGAAGAAGCGCTCGCCTTCCGGCTCAAGGACAGCGGCGCGCGGGTGATCGTCACCGAGGCCCAGCACTATCACAAGATCGAAGCGATCCGCGACCAGCTTCCCGAACTGAAACTCGTGCTTCTGACCGACGGCAAGGGCGGCGACGGCCTCCGCGACCTCTGGCAGGGGCTGGACAAAGCGTCCGATGTCTTTGCCAACGTCGACACGGCAAGCACCGATCCGTCCTACATCGTCTATACCTCGGGGACGACCGGAAACCCGAAGGGCGCCCTTCAGGGGCATCGCTCGCTCATCGGCCACATGCCGGCGGTCGAGTTCTTCCATGACTTCCTTCCGCAGCCCGGTGACCTGATGTGGACCCCGGCCGATTGGGCGTGGATCGGCGGCTTGATGAACTGTCTGATGGGGGCCTGGTTCCATGGGGTGCCGGTGCTGGCATATCGGGGCGGCAAGTACGACCCGGAAGCCGCGCTTCGTCTGATGGCGGAATACGGTGTCAGAAACACATTCATGCCGCCGACGGCATTAAAAATGATGCGCGCCGTGAAGGACATCCCCTCTTTCGGCGCCGACCTGAGGACGATCGCCTGCGCCGGGGAGCCCATGGGCGCGGAACTGCTCGACTGGGGACGGGAGGCGTTCGGCATCACCTTCAACGAGTTCTATGGCCAGACGGAATGCAATCTCGTGGTCGCCAATTGTCAAAAGGTGATGGAGGTCAAACCCGGCTCCATGGGCCGGCCGATCCCCGGCCACGACGTCCGCGTCATCGACGGCGACGGGAACGAGGTCTCGGCCGGCACCACAGGCCAGATCGCGGTGCGCGCACCGGACCCGGTAATGATGTTGAAATACTGGAACAATCCGGAAGCGACCGAGAACAAGTACCTGGGGGAATGGCTTTTGACCGGCGACCAGGGCCAGCAGGACGAGGACGGCTATTTGTGGTTCGTCGGGCGCGACGACGATGTGATTACGTCGTCCGGATACCGGATCGGCCCGGGCGAGATCGAGGATTGCTTGACCAAGCACCCGGCCATCGAACTGGCCGCCGCGATCGGTGTGCCGGATCCGGTCCGGACCGAAGTCATCAAGGTGTTTATCAAGCTGATGCCCGGCAATAATGGTTCGCCGGACCTTGAGGAAGACATTCGCGGGTTCGTCAAAACACGCCTCAGCCCGCACGAATATCCGCGACTGGTCGAGTTCGTCGACGAACTTCCCCTGACCTCGACCGGGAAGATCAGGCGCAAAGACCTGCGAGACCGGGAAGTGGCCCTGAAGGCCGGTAAACCCGCTTAAGCCGGATCATGCCGGCACCCCGCGCTGACCGCGGGACGCCGGGAAATCAGGCCATCTGCAGCGGCTTGACCGACGCGATCACGAATCCCTCATCTGACGGGAAACGCTTACCGACAAGCTTGCGCGCCTCATCCGCCGTTTCAGCGAGGACGTCGCGAACCTGTTCATCTGCCCAGTGATCGTCGAAGAAGTCATGGCTCATGTTCTCTTTAACCAGAGAACGAACCTCTTTGTTGTAAATGGAGACCTCAAAAACCTGATCTCCATTGTGTGGCGTACGTTCCATGTACGAACCCCCTTATGCGGTCGTCTTACACGCCTCCCCGGGGACATCCAGCAGGTCGTTTTTTAATGACCCTTATGTGACAATGGTTATGACCTCAGTTTTTTCTGTCAATGCGAAGAAACCGTTAATCCACATATTTTTACCGAGAAATTTTCTTTCGTGGCAAAAAGGCAACACTTCCGCCCTTGCAGCGCGCTCGGGAACTCTAGACAGTGTCGAAAACAACGACAGAACCGGAGGATGACCGTGCCCACCGTCGACTACTACTTCACGCTCGTATCGCCCTGGACCTACATTGGGGACGCGCTCTTAAAGCAAATCGCCGACAAGCACGGCGCCACCATCCGGCATATCCCCGTCAACATGGGCCGCGTGTTCGAGGCAACCGGCGGACTGCCGCTCGCGAAGCGGTCGGATGCGCGCAAGGCGCTCAGGATGCAGGAACTGAAGCGTTGGCGCGAATACCGTAACGTGCCGCTGAACCTTGAACCGGCGTTCTTCCCCGCCTCCGACAAGCTGGCCGCCGGAATGGTCATCGCGGCCCAGGAAACCGGGCATGATGTCTATGAATTCTGTCATGCCATCCTGCGCGCGGTATGGGCCGAGGAACGGAACATCGCCGACGAGGAAACGATGCTCGAGATCGCGAACGCGTGCGGTCTCGACGGCAAGTTACTGGCGAGCGCCGCGGTCAGCCCGTCTGTCGAACAGAAATGGCAAGCCAACACCGAAGACGCCATCAAGCGTAACGTCATGGGCGCACCGTTCTATATCATCGGCGAAGAAACGCTGTGGGGGCAGGACAGGCTCGAGTTCGTCGACCGGATTCTCGCTGACGCCAAGGGGTAATACCTCTCATCCATCGCAACGGCCTTTGGCTTCCTCAGGATGATGGCACTCGTCCCCTCATGCTGAGGAGAACGCCTCGCGTTCGTCTCGAAGCGTCGGGAATATTCAGGACAAGTCCGGCGGCAGGCTGATCGTCCGCGCGATCTCGTCGGACTTGAAACCGACGGCGCGCGGATTGGTAATGCCCGGCAATGCCGTCACGCCGAAAAGTTCCTCGACAACGCCTTCCAGCCGCAGCCAGTGCAGGATATTGCCGGACGTCAATTCGATGACGACGATGCCGCATCGGGCGTCCGTATCGCGGTTCTTCAGGTTCTTTTCCAGGTCCAGGTCGCCGAAGGAATCACCGTCCCGCCCTTTGGAGATACACGCCACGGCAAAATTGCCGACGATGGTCATGCCGCGCAGAAATCCGGGACATAGAACCACAGGTTCGAAACGGCCGGACCGGATGTCGACCCGCCCGAGGTATCCGGTGCCGGAATCCTGCACCCACAAGGTCTTGCCATGCATGCGCGGTGAATGCGGCATGGAAAGCCCTTCGCACACCACCTCGTTGGTCCGGACGTCGATAACCACGCCACCGTCCTTGCGTCCGTCGCGCCATCCGTCCGCCGCGTCCGATTTCGAGACGGCGGTGACATAGGCGGGCCGTCCGTCCTCGATGGCCAGGCCGTTCAGATGACAGCGGTCTTCGGGGACATATGCAGAGACGAATTCCGGTTTCCACGCTGGATGGAAACTGTAATCGCGGCTCAGGTATGCCAGGCAGTTGAACAGCGTGTTGACGAAAACCAGACGCCCGTCGCCGTCCACGGCCATCTCGTGACAATCGATATCGCCGGTGACGTGGCTCGCTTTCGGAACATAAACGCCATCGTACCCCTCGGCGCGTTCACCGGCGTTCAGTGCGTTCTCGAACCGCCATATCTGCCAATTCGTCGCGACATAAAGCGAGCGCCCCGCCGACGCGATCCCCATGCAGCGGTCGATCGTCCGCTCGGCGACCGAAACCTCGCCATCCAGGTTCAGTCCAATCATGAATAGCTTCGACGCCTGATACGTCGTAAAGGCGAGACTGACGCCCTGCCCCGCCAGCCACGATGCGAAGTGCCGGGATGCAATGAGCTCGACCGACTTCGCGTCGTCGGCCTTGGCAACCCCGGCGGACGCGGTCGGCGCTGCCGATCCGGGCGACTTCTTTTTCGCCTTGGGTTTGGACTTGGCGGTCGTTTTTGCTGACGAAGACATGAATCAGTTCAGGACCTGTCCCGGATCCGCGACATTCTGGACGGCGACCGAGGCATACGAGTCTTCGCTGTCGTATACCGTATAGCCACCGTCAATCGCTTCCTGCGGCTGTTCTTCGCGCACCACCCAGTTACCGACCAGGTTGACCTCGTCGTTCGCGTCCTTGGAAATTACCAGCATGTTGGCCTCACCCACGAGCCTGTCGATTGCCTCGCCGATATCCAGCACGGTCGAGAAGTCGATGTCCAGCACGTTGAGCATGTCGTTATTCATGTCGATGTGTTCGATACCGGTCACCTGACCGTTGGTGAGCGCCGTGAAGTCGAGATCGAAGTTGCCGTCGAGATAGAGCGTATCCTGGCCCGTACCGCCGTCGATCCGCTCGAAGTTTCCGTCACCGATGATCAAGCGGTCGTTCCCGGCGCCGCCGATCAGCACGTCCGCACCTCCGGCGCCGCCGTCGATGACGTCGTTGTCCGCCGTGCCGATAAGCGTATCGGCGCCCGCGGTCCCTGTGCTTTCGGAATCATCCAGGAAGTCGCCGCCGTACACCACATATGTCACCCCGGCACCGCCACTGTTGACGTCGTAGGAGCCGACCAGAATATCGTCGTAACCGTCGCCGTTGATGTCGCCTGCGGCGTTTGCGCTGATACCGACCGCGTCCGCCCCGGCGTTCGCGCCATAAAGGGCGAAGCCCTGCTCCCCTGTCAGATCGCCGAGCGACAGCGACGCGTTGAACCCGTCGGTCGAACCGAAGATGACGTAAGCGGCACCGGCATACGAATTCGTCCCCGTTGCGCCGACGATGATGTCGTCCAATCCGTCGCCGTTGATGTCGCCCGCCGCCGAGACCGCTGACAGAGTGCCCAACGACGCCCCAAGCTCGGCGCCGAAGATTTCGAAACCGTCGGTGCCGTCCAGCGCATCGACATTGAGCGTCGCCGCAAAGCCGGACGCCTTACCGAAGACGACATAAGCCGAACCGGAATTCGTCGATCCCGTATCCGCGAGCGGCGCCCCGATCACCATGTCGTCGTAGCCGTCGCCGTTGATATCGCCGAGCATCGACACCGAGGTGCCGAGCAGCGCGCCCGCCTGCGAACTGCTGGTGATGGTAAAGCCGACACTGCCGTCGCCCGACTGCAAGGTCGACAGATCGACGTTGGCGTCCAACCCGCCGTCCTTGCCGAACAGCACATAGGCCTCGCCGGTGTTCGTCGCGTCGTTGGCCAAGCCGTCGCCCCGCTGTGCGCCGATCAGGACATCGTCGTATCCGTCGCCGTTGAGGTCACCCATGCTGACCGCGATCCCGGCACCGTCATCGATATCGATCCCGGCAATCACGCTGGCCGCCGCCGCCGTTGTGATATCCGCACCGAACGACGTCGAGCCATAAACAACGTATGCCTTGCCCGGCGCGGACGCATCCTGCATCGCACCGATCACGATATCGTCCAGGCCGTCGCCGTCGATATCACCGGCGCCGGCAACTGCGAATCCTGCATTCTCGTTTGCCCCGGTCCCGGCAATCTTGAAGCCGTCCGTCCCCAGTGCGTCTAGGTTGTAGGCGTTCGAGAAGCCGTCCCCGTTGCCGAAGATCACATAAGCCCCACCCTGCGCACTGCCGCCGCCATAGGGCGCACCGACAACGATATCGGCGAACCCGTCGCCGTTGACGTCACCCGCCGCCGCGACGCTGCGGCCCGCCGCATCACCGGCCGTGCCACCTTCGAGTTTGAAGCCGGCCGAGCCGTCACCCGCAGCGATCGCGCTCAGGTCGACGTCGGTTAACCCGTCCGCGGCCCCGAACACGACATATGCCGCACCGGTATCGGCGATACTGCCGGTCTGATTCCTGTCGCCAAGGTAGGCCCCGACGACGAAGTCTTCGAAACCGTCATTGTTGATGTCGCCGGCGCTGCTCACCGCATATCCGGAAAGATCGAAGCCGGACTCACCTGAGACGGCAAAACCTTCTGCGTCGGTCATCGCAGCCAGGTTCGATACCGCCTGTTCGATATAAATGACCGCCCCGGTCGCGGCGTGGGTCTGCACGCTAAAGGTCCTGGTTTCGCCGTCCAAGGTGAGGGTCTCGGTGGTCGCGGCGCTCCAGCCGGAACCGATATCGACGGCGCCGCCGAAATCGTTGCGGGTCACGACCAGGGTGTCATCAGTCCCGGTCAGCGCGTTGATGCCGTCGGTGATCGAAATCACGTCCTCACCGTCGAGCGTCAGAGCCCCGAACCCGAGCTCAAGTCGTTCGAATCCGTCGATGCTGTCGTTGCGCACGCTCGTCATATCGAGGCCGTTGTAGGCAAGCAGCGTATCGGTTCCCGAGCCGCCGTCGATATAGCTGAAGTCGTTATCCGAGATCGATATCCGGTCGTTACCGGCGCCGCCCAGCAGCAGGTCTTCGCCGCCGTCGCCGTAAAGGACATCGTCCCCATCACCGCCATACGCGTAATCCGCGGCCGACGAACCGTTGAGAATATCGGTACCGCTGGTCGGCGAGAGCGCATTGGCGACCGCCGTCAACGAAACAAGACCGAAGCTCGTGTCTATATCGAGGTCGAGCAACGTCGTGCCGTCACCCTCAAGGCCGACGACCGTATCGAAATAAGATCCCGCCGTCGCCGCCGCGAAACTGACGACGTTGAACACATCACCGACGGCTGGCGCGGATCCTGATATGAATTTGGCCTGCAATGTACCGTTCATGGTCATCTGACCGGTGACGGTCAGGGTGTCGGAGACCCCGCTGCCGTTGTTGCCGACATCGAAGATGATCTCGCTGGTATCGCTCGCCGTCAGGTCGCCGATGACCTGGAGGCCATCGACCGTCGCGACGGTATTGCCGGCGATATCGATCACGCCGTTGTTGATCAACGCGCCGTCGATAGCGTCGCTAACATCGAATGTACCGGCCCCGGTTATCGTGCCGGTCTCGTCATTCGTGAATGTATCGCCGCTACCGACCGCGAGAACCGCCCCGGACGCAATATTGATGGTGCCGCGGTTCATATGATTGTCGGTCGTCGTGGCCGAGTTAAGATCAAGGTCATGGTTCGCATTGAGCGTGCCGTAGTTGGTCAGTTGCCCGGCGATCAGGAATGTCGAGCCGCTCGCGCCACCTGACTGGCTCGTGGTGATCGTGCCGAAGTTCTCGAGCTTGCTGTCCCCACCGACCAACAGTTCAATATCGCTGTTTGTCGCATCGGGTTCGGCCAGTTCAATGGTGCCGCGGTTAATCAGGCTGTCCGTCACGCTCAGCCGCGACGTGCCGCCGTTTCCTGCGCCCTTGACCGTGATCGTTCCGGTAACGTCGTTCTCCAGTCCGCCGCGGAAGAACGACGTGTTGTCATAGGTCGTAATGCTGCCCTCGTTGACCACATGGATGGTGTTCTTGAAATCGAACGTGCTGGAACTGTTGATTTCGGCACCCACACCGATCGTGAAGGTGTAATCGTTTCCATCGAGAGAATCGAAATCGTTCGAACTGTAGAAATCCAGCGCCGGCATCGATGCATCGTAAACGACGTCGCTACCCAGTTGAATGGCAGCGCCGCTCCCGAGGAATAGCGTCCCATCGCCGGTCAATGTCGTCGTGTCGTCGATGATGATCTTCGCATTCGAGCCCGAGACCGAGAGTGTCGCGCCCGCTGCGATATCGACCGTGCCGCCACGCAGATCGACGACGACCGGTGTTCCGGATGTGGTGATATCGAGGCTGTGGTCGACATTCAACACGCCCCGGTTCTGGAACGTGCCGACGGTCAGGGCATGCGCAGATGCATCGAAGTCGGCGCTAACATTGATGGTCCCTTCGTTCACGAAAGTGCCATCAACATCCAGTTTGGCATCGAAGCTCGTATCCAACGTGCGGCCCAGATTGATGGTGCCGGTGTTCGTCAAACCGGCGGTGGCCGAGAATACCGGTATTGAAAAGGCGTCGGCGACGACGACGTCGATTGTGCCCGCGTTGAGTACGTAATCGTTGGCAACAACCGTTAGACTTTGCGCCGTATTCGACCCGATCGTGCCGTAGTTCTCCAGCGTTCCATTGAACGTGAGCGTGCGCTGGGCCGCTGTCGGCTTGACCGTGCCGCCGACGAGGTTGACGAAGTCCACGCCGACCGTAGCGTTCCATTCCGTCGTGAAGTCACCCGCGTTCTGGATGGTGCCAGTACCGGCGATAGAGGTCGCGGTGCCCGGCATATGCGCCGACCCCGTAATGACCAGATCGCCGTTTAGTTCTTTCGCACCACCGCCGATGGTCAACGCCCCGTCCACCGTTACGGCGCGGTCCGTTGCGATAGCGCCCGACTGCCAGTCGAGCGTGCCGCCCACCAACACGTCGAGCCCGCCACGGCCGTCTACTTGACCGTTCACCAGCAGGGTTGCACCGCTGCTAACCTGCGATCCATCTGCGGCCAGGGTAAGGACACCGGTCGACGAAACTTCGAAGCTGGCCGTGCCCAAAACATCGATACGGCCGACTTCCATATTTCCGGTCAGCAATGGGTCATAGACGCTCCCATCCGTGGTGACCGAAACAATGTCATACGCCGAGGGTACCGTGCCACTCGACCAGTTGGTCGGCGTCTCCGGATCATCACTGGTTTGCGACGTTCCGAGCCAGTTGAGCGCGCCGCCAATGACCGAAACCGAAACGGTCGTGTAATCGACGCTGCCCAGGGCATCGGTCACCTTGACCGTAAAGGTATCGGCGCCGGTGTAGGCCGTATCCGGCGTGTAGGCATAAGTGCCGTCGGCGTTGACCGTGACGGTGCCGTGGGCGCCATCGCTTTCGAGACTGAAGGTCAGCGACTCGCTGTCCGGATCGCCGGCAACGACGCGGCCGTTGACGCTGACGCTCTCGTCCGTGGTGATGGTCGCGCCTGGGATCCAGTCCGCCGCACCATAGAGCGTCGCATCGACGGCGTTAGCGGTAATATCATGCGCCGTACCCTCGCTGCCCTCGCTCATCGGCCAGTAGCCGACCAGCCCGTCCTCGCCGCCGACGAGCTCATGGCTGAGGCTCGTCGAAATCTCGCTTTGCGTCCGGACACGGTCCCAGACCCGGAAATCTGCGATCTGGCCGTCGAAGAAATGCTGCATGCCGCCGTTGACGCCGATGAACAGGTCGCCGTCTTCGCCGCCCGTCGGATGATCGGTATAGGAAATTGGGCTGCCGACGGCCACCCCATCGACATAAAGCGTCAGGGTTCTTGCCGTCGCGTCCCTGGTCACCGCCACATGCGACCAGTCACCTGTCGAAATGCCGGTCGACGTGAAGGCCGCAATCGCCTGGTCCGCACCCGCACCGTTTTCCTGCACCCACTGCACATCGCCGCCCGTGGTGATATAGAGCTCGTAGAGCGAATTGTATTCTTCCGTGTCCGCCGCCGTCTCACCCGCGAAGCTGAAGACACGGCCGCCGCCGAAGCTGTCCGGATTAACCCAGAACTCGACGGTCATGTCGCCTTTCAGCGCCAGCGGGTTATCGCCTTCGCCATCATATGCGGCCTTGATGTAGCTGGTCGCACCGTCGAACCCGATACCGGATGCGTTCCCCGGTTGCGGCGGCACGTCATCGACGGACACCGTGACGAACGCGGACCCGGTGTGACCGTTCCCGGAATGATCGAACACGGTCGCGCCCGCGGCGTCGCTCAGCGGCCAGTAGCCTTCCACGGCATTCACACCCGACGCCGGCACGCGGCCCATCATATCGGTCCGCACCATTGCCTCGGTTAGGTTTTCGTTCCACATACGGAACTCGGACAGATTGCCGGTGAAGCCGAGGCCCGGCGCGTCGCCGGAACTCCCAAGGATCAAATTCCCAGACTTTGCCGCCAAATTCGGCAAAGCCGACGCATCGACCGAGCCGGCAAGTTCGCCGTCAACGAATACCGAAAGATCGTCACCATCGAAGCTTACGCCCAGATGTGCCCAAGCATCGTAATCCCAATCGGCATTCAGCGTTGCGGTGACCGGCGTCCCGCCCAAGCCGTCGTTGATGGTGACAATCAGTTCCCCTTCACCGCCGACGGAAAACTCGAACAGATTGCTTCCGGCACCGAAACCGTCGTTAAGCTCAAATAACCGGTTCTCCGTGCCCGATTCACTCACCTGCGCCCATAACGTGAAGGCAAACGCGTCATTGCTAAGCGTCACGGTTCCGAAATCGACGATGCTTGCGGACGCATCCGCAAAATTTAGCGACGTGCGCCCGGTATGCGATACGGGCAGTGCCGAAACCTCATCCGTCTGGAATGCACCGGCCGGGACCGTGGTGTCGTAACCATTCCCCGTCAGGTCGGTAAGAACCGTTCCTGCCCCTTCGTCCGCGCGCCAGTATCCCGTGAGCAACGGACCGGACGGATCGACGGTGGTATTCCTGGACATCTGGATGTCTTCGACGCTGCGGAGCGTGTTCCACACCCGCACCTCGTCGAAGTCACCGACGAGGCCAAGGCCGCTTGTGCTGGACCCGAACGTCAGATCGCCGCTGGCGCCGGAGAATGTCCTGGAGCCCGCTGTCCCCGCCTGACCGTCGACGATGACGTTGAAACTGTCTACCGAGCTATCGAACGTGAGCGCAACGTGGTGCCATTCGCCGTCGAGCACGTTGACCGCAGGACCGGCGGCGGTCGTCGTGCGGACAAAGCCGTCCAATCCACCGGTCGCATTGAACGTGACACCGTAATCGTGCGTGCCACCGGGTACGGAGAAGAGAATGTCCCCGTCGTCATGCGATCCATCCGCGCGGAACCATGTCTCGATGGTGAAGTCAGCGGCGGTGGTCGCCGCCGCGCCGGTCATCGTGACGGCTTCCGTATCCTGGAGGCTGACGTGGCTACCGCCGTCGTAGCCATCGATCGTCGGCGCGTCGTTACGGCTGTTGTCGACCTGGAACGTCAGTTCCTTCTGGACGGTCAGCCCATCGCTGTCCGTGACGCTGATCGTGAAGCGGTCCTCGCCGATGAAGCCCGGCACAGGCTCGTAGGTATACTGTCCGGTCGAGGCGTCTACGGTCAGTTCACCGAAGTGGGTGTCGGAAACGACCGAGAACGCATAAGTCTCGCCCGCATCGTTGTCGTGAACGCCGATGTCGCCGCGTAGGATTTCGCCTTCGAGTACGACCGTCTGGTCGGCATAGATATCCGGTCCGGTATCGACCCAAGTCGCACCTGCGACGGCACCGTTGTTATCGTTACCGGACAGATCATTGACGGTAGCACCGGCCCCGTCGTTCATCGGCCAGTAACCAAGAACGTTGTCCGCGGAGGTGTCCAGTTCGCCGGCCATCTCGGCTTTGACCTGCGCTTCGTTGAACGCCCCGATCCAAAGGCCGACATTGGAAATGATACCGACGAATTCTTGCCCAACTTCGGGCGTGCTGTTGACGCTGGAACCAATACGCAGCGGGTCCGATGTGTTGACGGCCGGGTTTAAAGTGTTGGCGATCGTACCGACGTTGATCCCGTTGACGAAGAAGGTCGCGTCGTAATCGCTGTCGACCGAGACCGCAACGTGCGCCCACTGGCCGGCTTTCAGACTCACACCTGCATCGGCCAGCGCCGACGCCGAGATATTCAAATCTTCCTGACCGTAGTAGGTCATGATCAGGCCATCGTCATTGAGCCCGAACGAGAACCCGTCCAAGCTCGCCTCGGCTTCCTGGCCGAGGATACGCTGCACGCCGCTCAGTCCGTCGGGCTTGATCCAGGCGCCGATGGTGTAGTCGCCGGTCAATTCGAAATCTGTCGAATGCGGAATTTGGACGCCGGTGTCATTACCGTCGAAATAAAGGGCGTCACCCGTCACCGGTACTTCGAGCAGCGTCGTCTCGGCGATGGACGCTCCGTTTTGCAGCGTGCCGTCGTTAAGGGTGGGTGACAGATCGGTCACCGTGCCGTTGGCCTCACCATCCAGTTTCCAGGCGCCGACCAGGCCCGATTCAGCGCCGGTCAGATCGGTCAAAAGATTGTCGGCGATCTCGGCCTGGGTGCGGATGTCGCTCCAGACACGGACGTCGGCGATATCGCCCTTGAAGTTCTCCGGATGAGAGCCGTCATCGTCATAGTCGCCGATCATCAACGGCGAGCCATCGCCCGCAACCGAACCTTGTGTGCCTGTGTGGATCAGCACCCCATCCAGATAGAGGCTGGATGCGTTGGTGCCCGGCTGCATCGTCATCGCGGCGTGGTGCCATTCGCCGTCACGCAGATCCGGACCGACACCGCTGTGCGGCGTAATGATCGAATTGCCGGCTGCGCCGAACAACTGCCCGGTTGCTTCGGTGAAGCCGAGCGAGAAGACGTTGCCGTTGCCGCTCGTCGGTTTTGTCACAAGTCGGTGGTAGGACGCCCCGGATTCCTGCACCGTCTCGGCCCGGAACCATACCTCTACGGAAAGAGTAGACGTCTCGTACGCGGCGTTATCCGGAATGGCGATGTTGTCACCCGAGGCCCCGACGATCCCGTCGAACGACGCATGCTTTGACACGTGCGCGGCCACGGCGTTGCGGTCGAGCACTTCGGAAACGAATTCGGCGCCGTTCTGAAGCGTGCCGTCGTTGCCCGCAGACGCGCTGTCTACTGCCGTCGTCCCGGACGCGTCATCCAGTTTGAAATATCCAACCAGCCCCGGTTCGCTGCTGCTGAACTCGGTCGCCCTGTTCTCCGAAATTTCGGCGGCGGTCCGGACATCGTTCCAGATCCGAACATCGGCAATATCGCCCTTGAAGTTCTGTGTATAGCCGTCGTCATCGTCAAAATCGCCGATCAAGAACGGCTGCGACGAACTGGGCGCCGACACGAGGATTCCGAGGCCGCTGTTATCGACCTCGACCCCGTCGAGATAAAGTTTGGTGTTCCCGACGCCGACAATACCGGATTTGATGACCAAAGCGGCGTGGTGCCATTCGCCGTCGCGAAGATCGGCCGACAACAACTCGAGATTCTGTCCGCCACCATCGCCGTTCAGATTGCCATTATCATCCAGGTACAGGCTGTATTCCCCGGCGGCGCCGCCGTCGGTTTCCTTGCCGATGATACGCTGGAACCCGGTACCCGTCGGATCGGCGCGGAACCATGCCTCGATCGTGATGTCCGTCGCGCTCTGGTTGGCGTTGTTCGCAACGATGATGTTGTCGTCCGTGCCGTCGAACGTGGTGTAGCGCGACAGGTGCCCGGCGACGTCGCCGACCGTCAATGATGTCGGGACGGCGTTGGCGCCATTGCCCGTCAGATCGACGTAGGATCCGTCGGCATTCTTTTCGTCGAAGTCCCAATAGCCCACAAGCTCGTAGGCCTGGGCGATGTCGGCGTCATCGAGCTTGCGCTGATAATTGGCGGCGATCTCGTCTGCGGTGCGGACCCCGTTCCAGACCCGGACCTCGTCCATCAGACCTTCGTAATCGCTGGTCAGGTCAAGCGCGCCGAACAGAAGCTGGCTGTTCGCACCGCCCGCCGCTTCGCCGGAATATGCAATCGTATCGATAAGTTCGCCGTTGACGTAAAAGCTGACCTCGCCCGCGTCGGTGTCCCGAACGGCGGCGACGTGCGCCCACTCACCGGCCGAAATCGTGCCTGCGCCGGTCGTCGGCACGATATTGTTGAGGCCCGCGTCCTCATGGAAGAAGCGAAGCTGACCGCCCGACTGCATTTCGAGCCCGTAAAGGACGTTGCCGTCCAGCGTTTCCTGCGCCGAACCGAACGTCAAAAGATGCGCGTTCTTCAGGGTCGACGGATTGATCCACATTTCGACCGTGACATCGCCCGTGATCGCGAGTTCGTCGCCATTGCCGCGCCCGGCGACAAGTGCGTCCTGACCGGCGAACTGCAGCACCGTTTCGTGCGCCGAGACACCCAGGATTTCCGGCGCATCGACAAGCTCGCCGACGGTGATCGTGTAGGTCTGCGTGCGCGAGGCGCCGTTGGCGTCGGTAACCTTGGCGGTAAAGGTGTCGCTGCTCGCGAATTCCGCATCCGGCACGTACTTGAAGGTGCCGTCCGATAACAGCGAGAGCTGACCGTTCACGGGGCCGGAAACGACCGACCAAGAAAGCGCATCCCCCTCGGCATCCGTCGCCTTCAGGACGCCGACAAGCGGCGTGTCCTCGTCCGTACTCAATGCGGTCCCTAAGATATCAGGTGCCGTCGTGACACTGGTCGCACCGGTAATCGTGCCGTTGTTGCCGTGACCGGAATAATCCGTGGCCTCTCCTGTGCTCGATTGGTCGTCAAGGCGCCAGTTGCCGACAAGCCCCGGCTGCGGCTGTTGCAGATTGCCGAAGTTATCGCCGCCGATGTCCGACGCATCACGGACATGATCCCAGATACGCACATCCGACAGCATCCCGTTCCAGCCGCTCCACGATGTTCCCGAAGTATCGGAATTCCCGATTATGACGCTGGTTGACTGGGTCAACGAGCCGGGCACGCTGTCGATCCGCCCAGACCCGTCAGCCACACCGTTTACATATATCGTGGCGACCCCGTCCCGGTCGGCTGTAACGGCGATATGGACCCATTGATCCGTCGGTATCGATGTTGCGCCGGAGATGTCGATGGCGGCGCTTGTATCCTTGATGGAAAGGACCGGTTTGTCCGAATTATTGACACCGACGAGCCAGCCATAACCCTGCACCGCATCGCGATTGTCGATAATGGTGTCATAAGTGCCTGACGAAGTTCTATAGACCCAGGCTTCGACACTGAAGTCGCTCGTGCCGGTCGAGAACTGGTCGGCATCCGGAATCTCGATCTTGTCGGTGCCAGCGAATTCCATCGCCTGCACCGGCGGGATGATGACATTCGGCTCGGCGTCGTCGCCGGCCACCAATGCGCCCAGATAGGCGTCGAAGCCGTTACCGGTCTGATCGGTAATCGTCCCCATCGACGAATCGTATTGATCCGTCTCGAACTGCCAGTAGGCGGTCAGGCCGGTTTCGCTGCCGGTCAGTTCGGTGTTCGAGTTGGCGGCGACTTCATCAGCGCTGAGCGCCTTGTTCCAGATCCGGACCTCATCGATGGCGGCGTCGGCGAAACCGATATCGGCGGCCGTCTTACCGATCAGAAGCGTGTCGCTGTTGGAGATATTCCAGTTCGACGGATCGTTGTCGCGCCCCGCCGTCTGTGACCAGCCCGTCGACGCCCCGTCAAAATACGCGTCGAACGAGCCGGTATCGCGGTCGAGGGTAAACGTCACTTCGTGCCAACCGTCGACCCCGGTCAGATCATAACGGAGTTCGGCTTTTTCGGAGGCATCGATACCGCCATTACCCATCCGGACATAGAGATAACCGCTCTCGATAAAAATGTTCCAGCCTTCAACGCTCGAAGTTTCGTTGCCCTTTGAGATCAGCGACTGCAGCGTTGTGGTGTCGCGGAAGTCGGCCATGAGCTGGACAGAGAAACTTCCCTCGCCCGGATTGAGCGCCTGATCGTGCGATACCTGGACGTAATCGTCCACGCCATCCAGCTGGATGACGCCGGAGTTCGTCTGCGCACCCAGAATCTGCGGCGCGTCGTTCTCCGCCGCGACCGAGACGCTGATCGTACGGGTGACGGTCGAGCTGCCATCCGAAACGCGGACCTCGAAGCTGTCCGCCCCTGAATAGTTGCCCGCCGGCGTGTAGACGAACGTGCCGTCGGCATTCAACTCAAGCCCGCCGTGATCCGCGCTCTTGGCGACCGAGAACGTCAGCGACCCGGTATCCACGTCCTCGGCCACGACCGAGCCGTAGACCGCGATGTCCTCGTCGGTGGTGAACTGATAGCTGTAGACCGGCGCCGAGCCGTCGACGAATTGCGGATCGCCGACCACCGTGCCGTCGTTGTTCCCCACGATGTCGAGGATGGTGTCGCCCGCCGTCGTCGTGCCCAGGCCGTCGTTCAGACGCCAGTTGCTGACGAGACCCGGCGTTTGCGGATCAATGTAACCGGACATCCCCTCGCGGATCTCATCGACGGTACGGACCGTGTTGAAGACGCGAAGATCGGCGGCGCTGAAGTTCCCGTGATCGACCGCGCTGCCGCTGGTCAGTCCACCGAGCGCAAGCTGAGAATTCTCTCCGCCGAACGGGTCGTCCGTGTATGTGAAAGTGCCGACGGAATTGCCGTCGACGTACATGGTCACCGTTTTGTCGTCTGCATCGCGGGTATAGGCGATGTGATACCAGCGATCGGTCGACAGGCCGGTCGTGAAGGTATGTTCCTCGTTTGCCGCGGGGTTGGAATCTTCGTGCAGGTAAACAAGATTCCCGCTGGGATCGACAGCCAGATTGTAGAGCGAATTGACCGGCGTCGTTTCCCCGGCTGCCCCGAATGTCTGAATGAAGTTCAGGCTGTCGGCGAAGTCGTCGGCTTTGTACCAAAGCTCGACCGTCAGATCGCCGGTGATCGCCAGTTCGTCATTGGCGCCACGCCCGAAATCGACACGATCGTCCGTCCCGTCGAAATCGATGGCGCGCGCGAACGGGATCGGCGTCGGCGACGTTGACGGAGTCACAAGCGTCGTGCCCGTGACCGTGCCGTCGTTGCCGTTTGCCGTACTGTCGGTGCCGTCGGCATCTAGACGGTAATACGCCGCCAGACCCTCTTCGGCGCCGTTCAGGCGGGAGGTGTAATTATCCGAAATCTCCGTCGATGTGCGGATATCGTCCCAGACCCGAACATCGGAAATTTCGCCGTTAAAGTTCGCACTGCCCAGGCGGTTGATGCCGATCTGAAGATTGCCGTCAGGCGCAAAGTTGCCTATATCCTGGTTTAATGTTAGCGAGCCGCCTGCCGGCCCTCCATCCAGATAGGCCGTGAAAGTCTGCGTCGTCACATCGTAGGAATAAGCGATATGGTGCCATTCGCCATCGTTGGTCGAATTGGCGCTCAGCGTGAATACGTCGACCCCGCCGTCGCCCGCAACTTCGAGGTTCGGCTGCCCGTTCGTGACATAGATCTGCATGGCGTTACGGGTGTCTGCATTCGCATCATCCGTCGACATGATGGCAACCGTGCCCGTCGAGGTCGTCTTGTACCAGGCTTCGACCGTGTGATTGCCGGAAATCGGTGGCGGGCTGGCGGTGGTGATTTCGTCGGTGGCGCCGTTGAAGCTCATCGTCGGCGCAAACGCATCGACGGGAGCACCGTGGCCGACAACGGCATCGTTACCGTTGCCCGACAAATCAATCGCCGTTCCGGCATCGCTGATCTGATCGAAGCGCCAGTAGCCCGCGAGGTTCGTACTGTCTACACCCGTATCCAGGCGCTGCTGGTAATTCTGCTGTATCTCTTCGACGGTACGGGCCTCGGACCAGATGCGCGCCTCGTCGAGTTGACCGGTAAAGCTGTGAACGCCTTCGGTGCTGTTGCCGATGACGGCTCCGCCGACCTGAATATCATGTGAATATGATGCTGTACCTTCGGATTGACCATCGACATAGAGCGTCACCGTACCGCCCGAATTCACAACGGCGGCATGGTGCCATTCCCCGTCGTTGTAGGCACTTGCCGACGTCGGTCCGTTCGGGCTGTCGTATAGATCGAAATCGATCGTGCCGTCCGTGTTCATGTGCAGATTGGCACGCTGGTTTGTCGCCGACGCACCAAGCTGAATCAACACTTCATCGTTGGCGAGCGCACCCGGTTCACGTTTGAACCAAATCTCGTAGGAGAAGTCGCCGGTCCCAGTCACCAGGCCGGTGCCGGTGCCGTCTCCAAGCTGGACACCATCATCGACGCCGTCAAACTGCAGCCCGCTTGACGTCGGCGCCACACCCAGCAGTGCCGGCGGATCGTTGTAGGCGGCGGTATTGATGGTGATCGTCCGCGTGGTCTCGTGGCCTTCCGCGTCCGCGACCATCACATCGAACGTGTCGGCGCCCAGATACCCGTCCGCCGGCGTGTACTTGAACAGCCCGCCCGTCGTCAACGTGACCGTGCCGCCGTTCGCCGTCGCGGCGTCGCTTTGGGCCGTGAAGGTCAGCGTCGTGGTGCCGTCCGGGTCGATGGCGCCGAGATTACCGGTAAACGTCTGGTCCTCGTCCATCGTGATCGCGGCGGAGAAGACAGGTGCAGCGGCTTCCGTCGTCTGCACCCCACTCGCCGTGCCGTCGTAACCATTGATCGAGGAATCACTGACCGCCGAGCCGTCGGCGCCGTCGAGCTTGTAGTGCGCCAGAAGCCCCTCTTCGTCCGGCTGCGGGAAATTCTCACGGCCACTCGCGATTTCGCCGGTATCGCGGGCGTAATCCCAGATCCGGATATCGGCGATCTCGCCGTCGAAGAAGTGCGCCGTGCCCGCCGCGTTCTGACCGATATAGGCAGCGGTGCTGCCCAGGTTCGGGCTAATCGCCGCGGAACCGTCTTCCTCACCATCGATGACCAGCGTCGCGATGCCGGTAACGGCGTCGTAACGGACGGCGACATGGTGCCACAGACCATCGTTGACAGTCGCCGTGCTGACCGGCCCGGTGCCGGCATTCGCCATCTGCAATTTGACGGTGCCGTCGGCGAGCGTGCGGAACTGGGTGGCGATATTGTTGGTGCCGATGTCCTCGCCGATGGTCAGAATTTCGCCGTTCGTCGTCGTGTTCGTCGTCTTGATCCAGGCTTCGTAAGTGAAGCTGCCGGTGCCGGTCGACAGCGCCGCCGCGTTCGACGACAAGTCGACGTTGGACGACGTCCCATTGAAGTCCGACGCCTTGATCAGGTGATTGACGCTTTCGCCGGATGCCGTGTCGGCCTGATCGTCCAGGTACGGATCGCCGGCATAAAGACGGTTTCCATACGACGACAGGTCATTGGCGTACTCTTCGTCGTGGGTGTCGATGTTGTCGAAGTTCCAGTAACCGACCAGCTTCTCTTCCGCGCTCGGCGTCGCGATCTTGGTGGCGTAGTTCTGCGCGATCTCGAGATCGGTGCGGGATTCCTTCCAGACGCGGATTTCATCGATGGCGCCCTGCAGATAACCGGTGTCGTCGTAAGCCTTGCCGATCAGCAGCGGATCGTTGTTGGCGAGCGGAAACTGATCGAATGCCGTCACGTCCGCGCTGCCCGACAGCACCCCATCGATATAGAAATCCGCATTGCCGTCGCGATCGACCGAGATCGCCACATGATGCCAGCCGTCGGCGTCGATGGTGCCGGTGCTGGAACCGCCTGCGTTGAGTTGCAGGCCGTCGCTCATCCCGAGATTGATGAAGCCGCTTGAATCGATATATGCGAACACACCCGATCCGTCGGCTCCACGTTTGTCGAACAACGTCGCATTACCGGACATGTTCGCGAGATCGACCCAGGCTTCCACCGTGAAGTCGCTAGCGCCGAAATCGACGGAGAAATCGTCCTCGACGGTCAGGTAATCGTCCGTGCCGTCCAACTGCACGAAGATCTGCGCATCGCTGGCGCCAAGGATCACCGGCGCATCGGCGGCCGCATCCACGGTTACGGTAATCTGCTTGGTGGCGGCCGCGCCGAATTCGTCGATGGCTTTGACCGTGAACGTATCCGTCCCGTTGAAGTCGTCCACCGGCGTGTAGGTATATTCTCCGGTCGTTTGGTCAACCGTCAGGGTGCCATTTTGGGGTGCGCCGTCCGGCGCGACACCGTAGGTAATGTCATCGCCTTCCAGGTCGGTCGCGACGATGCTGCCGGTCAGCGGCGTGTTCTCGCTGATCGACGCGTCGAGGGACGCCAGCGGCACCGGATCGGACAGATATGTCGGCGTACCGGCTATCGTGCCGTTCAGGTCGCCCGCATAGTCGGTGACGGTATCGCCGTTCGTCGCCGCGCCTGCGTCGCCGTCCAACCGCCAGTTGGCCACAAGATCCGGATGATCGCTTTCCACATAGCCGTTCATACCGTCCTGGATTTCGGCGGCTGTGCGCGCCGCGTCCCAGAAACGGATGTCGGAGAGGCTGCCTTCGAAGAACGAGCCGTTTTGATTTCTGTTGGCCCCGATGGCGCCATACGCCGAGGCGGCGTCATAGTCGATCCCGCCCGGTACATTGACCACGGCCGCCGCGCTGCCATCCAAATAGAGGATTAGATCGTTCGTAGTTGAATCATAGGTCGCGGCGGCATGGTGCCAGCCGCCATCATTTACGGTGACGTCCGTGTTGAGCGTATTGCCGCCCGCATTGACGACGAGCTGATTGCTGGCATCGACCGCAAGGCCAAGGCGATTTGAGCCATCTGTGCCGCCGAATAGAATAATCTGCTGGTCTGAGCCGGAGGCCTCGGTCTGGAACCAGCTCTCGATGGTGAACGAACCGCCGCTGACCTCAAGCCCGTTCGTGTCGGCGAGACCGACCGACTGGTTGGTGCCGTTGAGCTCGATACTCGAACGCACATTATCGCCGAGCAGCAGCGGGGCCGAATTTACGATGGCGGGGTCGCTGGCTTCGCCGACCGTCGCCGTTCGGCCCAAATGGCCGTCGTTGCCGCCGCCGCTGAGGTCGACAATCGTACCGGTCGCCGAATCCGTCACACCCATGTCGTAGAGCGCCACAAGCCCATCAGCGCTCGGGTT
>MDSW01115542.1_pt1 | contig 26882 bp, 23 predicted proteins | sample 811171 | NCBI WGS metagenome assembly MDSW01 (sample SAMN05326641, study PRJNA326480) | marine metagenome | isolation source: seawater | place: Atlantic Ocean: North West | collected 2012 | reverse complement strand
GGCTTAATTTGTGTTACAGCATTCATCATCTTTTCCTTAAAATTACGAGTGCAGGGCTTAATCCGCCGCCGTCATCAATTCTTTCCAGCGACGGTAAAAACCACGCAACGCCACTTCGGAATATTCATCACCAATGATACCCGGACCTTCGAAATCAGCGGGCGGCGCCTTTTCATCACCCATCATGATGTTCAACTTGGTCTTGGACGCTTTATTCCCTGTCAGACCCATCTGCGCACAGGCCGTATTTTCGGTATCGTCCTGCTCCAGACCACCGGAAACGGAAAAGATATTGGCCTTTGCTGTCAGGTAGGAATCCTTGATTTCCTGCGGCATGTTCTTATCCACAAACACAAAGCTCCATACCTCTGTTTCATCTGGAGAGACCGGCTGCCACATACGGATGTATCCCTGCCCACGGTTTAACGTGAACTGTGGGAACACATTCATATGGAAAATCGCCATTTTCTGGGCACGGGTTTCCCCTAAACGCTCCGTCATGCGCGGATAGCCTACTTCACGCAGATATTTAATATTTTCCGCTGTTTGGGTCTCAATAACCTCCAACATTGTGGCATCATCCGGGTAGCTTAACCATCCGGCCCCATGGCCACGCTCAGGCGAGGAATATTACAGACCATATTCCGGCTCCCCTACGTCCTTAAGACGATTAATGGAGGCTCCGGGGAAAAAAGCATCTTTGTAAGACACATGCGAGACCTGGGCATGGTAGAAATCAGAACAGTGCTGTTCTGCGCCCCATTTCCAGTTGCCGCGCAACGTCCATTTCTGCAGGCCGATAAATTCGATACCGCCCTCATCGCGCTCCAGGAAGGCATCAAGATACCATTTGGATTCCGCCAGATAATCATCCAGAGATTCCGCATTCTCATCCCAGTTTGCAAAGATCAGCCCCTTATAGACTTCCACACGTGGAACAGCGATCAGGCCCCAGTCTTTTTTATCAAAGCAGGACTTTTGGTGGTCACTATGCGGCATACCCACCAGCGCGCCTTCTGTATCAAAGCACCAGCCATGATAGGAACAGGTAAAGGTACGGGAATTCCCGTAATCACCACGTTCCAGCTTAATCCCGCGGTGGCGACACTGGTTCAGCATCACTTTAACCGAGTCATCGCGGTGGCGGGTCACCAAAACGGAATCATTGCCCATCCGTGATGTGATAAAATCACCCACTTCCGGGATTTGACTTTCGTGGCCTAGCAACAACCAACACTTGCCAAAAATCTTTTCCATTTCCTGGTCAAAGATTTCCTGATCCTTATAGATACGTGCGCTATGCACGCCATTGTCCGGGTCAACGAGATTCTCAATTGTCTCCCCGGACCATTGCGGCAATTTATTTTTATTAATTACCTGGTCCATTATTTTCTCCAAAGTTTAGGTGTCAGCAAAAACTTGTGGCTAGACGGTATCATTTCTATTTTTGCACACCATGCTTTGCAGTCCAGTTTCCTTGTCCTCTATCTTTGACGCGGCGCAACAAAACAGCGAAAAACCTTATATTTCAGAATTATAATGATTAAAAACTTATAGAATGCGCGGTATTTATTCTCATAATCGCCAGTCTGAACCTCTAAAATCAGTCTGAACCTCTAAAAAATCGGACACCAACGTGACGACCTCAGCGATTTATTTGTATTAATATTCAATAAGCTTTATTATTTTTATTAATATCTATTCGGTAAACGGTAGCGATAGACATGAAAAATCTGCGTCAGTTTGATTTGAATTTATTGGTCTTTTTCGATGCTTTATGGACGTATCAGAGTGTCTCCGGGGCAGCAGAACACCTTAACGTCACCCAGCCAACGGTAAGCGCGGCCCTTAACCGCTTGCGTACACATTTTGACGATCAGCTTTTTGTCTGGGATGGTCATACCATGGCCCCCACCGCGAAGACCATGTCACTGGTGCCGCAGGTCGAAGCCATTATTCAACGCGCGCAACTTTTGGATAGTGCAGCCGACTTTGACGCCTTAAAAGTGCATCGCAATTTTGTGATTGCATCCACAGACTATGTCTTCGCCCTGTTCATGCCGCCCTTGCTTGCAACACTTAAACAAAAGGCCCCCAACATCAAAATCACACTGGTGGAATTTAAACCCTTTATGGGACCCCGTATGGGAACACCAGATATTGATCTGACCATTCTCCCACAAAGCGCACTCCCCAGCTCAAACGTCAAAGAATATGTGCTGTATAGAGATGATTATGTGGTTATCACCGATGAAGAGGACAGTGCCCCCCCTCTCACGGCGGAGACATTCTTTACCCGACCTCAAATCAAGTTTTCTGCCGATACAAAAGCGATCATCGATCATGAGACACAGCATTTACGACAAAACCAGCAGAGAATGAATATTGCCCTGACGGTGGACCACTATCTTATGATCCCACGACTTATTCGCGGATCGGATAATTTTGCTATCTGTCCTCGAAAAATACAAAATATCCCCGGCACACTGGACGGCCTGCGCCTCCAGCCCCCGCCGGTTAGCATTCCCGATCTGGACTTAACCCTCGCCTGGGATAATTCCCGCCATAAGGATCCGGTTAATCGTTTTATTCGCGATACATTAATCGCACGGGGGCAGGCCATCTCTTGAAGCACGACAAGACAGCCTGCCCCACCCCGCTACACTGCCCCGTTGGGGTAGGCACCGGTTAACTGAAACTCACCAAAACTCGTCGCACCAGCATCCGCATTAATGAGATAGTGATTAGACGCTGAGTTAATATCACGGAAAAACCGCTGCATAGGATTATCCAAATAGGTCGCCCGCGCGCCTGCGGCCTTGAACAGGATCGTCACGGCCTCTGTACAGGCTTTGGCAATGTAAGCCTGATTCCAGCGATACATCGCCCGCTTTTCCAGTGGAATTTCCTCGCCTTTTTCAACATAGGACTGCATATCCGCCATATCACGTTCAAACTTCAACTCACAGCCATCTAAAATAGCCCATGCTTCTGCCAAACGCTGCTGATTCAATGGGTCTTTTTTATATGACGATCCATCAAACGCGTTACGGCGGCTCTGATTCATTTCAACATAATATTCATACGCCCCACGCGCGATACCCAGCGGAATGCTGGTCAGGCAATAGCCAAAGGCGGCGTAGAACGGCACCTGATAGGCCGGACCGTCAAAATATGGTCTGTCACGCAATCCCTTTGCATGCTCATCTGACAAAACATGCACGCAATGATCCGGCACAAAAGCCTCTTCGACAACAATATCTTTACTGCCCGTTCCCGCTAACCCCGATACATGCCACGTATCATCGATAACATAATCTTTACGTGGAACAAGGCTGGCAATCAAACGTGGTGGCTTGCCCTCCTCCTTCAAAAGGCTACCTAGAAAAGCCCAATCACAATGATCACAGCCTGATGAATAATGCCAACGACCGCTGACTTTATAGCCACCTTCAACTGGCACAGCCTCACCAAACGGCGCATAAGAAGAAGAAATGCGCACATGCTCATCCTCTGCCCATACGTCAACGCTTGCTTCACGTGGCAGTACACCCATTTCCCAGTTATGAATCACGATCACACTTAATACCCACGCGCTGGACGGGCAGGCCTGTGCAACTATACTACAGACCCGGTACAAGGCTTGCGGCCACAATTCATAGCCGCCGAATTCTGCTGGCTGCAAGATTTTGAAAAAACCGGCATCCTGAAATTCCTGAATTGTTTCTTCGGGCACCCGGCGCAATTCCTCACATTGGCGTGCACGTTCGCGCAATGTCGGCAACATATCCCGGGCTGCGGCCATCAACTCTCCCATCGTTGGCTGGCCGTCTATCTGCCCCGTTTTATTCCGTTCGCCTGACGATAATACAGTCTCATCCATCTCTTTATCCTCCTTCTATACCATCATCATCAGTGAGACGCGGCCACCAATGACAATGCCGTTGAAGGAAATAAAACAGAATGGTGAATATTTATAAATTCAATATTTTATATATTGGTATTAATACCATTAATACTAGTCCGCCGACATAGACTGCAGCATGCTCAAGGAACGATGATAGTGGTAACTCATCTGTGGCTGGCGATAACGATGCTCACGCCCGACGGGGCATGCCATTCGCGCCAGACATTTATCCTGACAATGCGATCCGTCCGTTTGTCTGTATTGAAGACATGTTTCCATATCAAACCCATCGCGCGAAACCGCACCCACAGGACAGGCCACAACACAATCGTCCGTCCGGCACGCACTACAGGGGGAAGGAGATGCGGGCATAGAAGCAGGCTGATAATGAGAATTCGTTAGCACCACCGCACGGTATGCATACCAACTTCCCCACACCGGATTGATCCCTACTAGGAAAGGGGACGTATGATGCCAGCCGGCCACGACACCTAAATCCTGCAATCCATAAAACGGATGACCTGTATGCCCTGCAGGATAAATGATTTCGAACCGCTGCCCTTTTAAATCTTCTTCTAAGATCTCTGTAATTACCCGACATGCGTAGGCATCTATAGGATGATCTATGTCACCACTGACCGCGGCCTGGCCGCCCATTTTTGCCTGAACCATAACCGCTTCATGTTCCACATGGGGCCATAAGGCGCGTCCACCATGGCCCAACAGAATAACCTGCCGATAATCGTCATTATATCGGGAAGCGGTCTGAAGTCGCTCACGTAATCCTTCGGGTAAGGAGGCAACATCAAATATGGCCTGTAAATTCAGCCCCTTTTCCGTAAATGCCTTAGCTGGAAAATTTTGCATTGGTCTTCATCTTGTACGGGCCATAGAAACATTTGCCGTCCACAAGATATAATGCACAACAAAGATTGTCATTATGATGTGGCAGCATCCGCTCTGCGGGCCATTTTCTTTAACATTTTCTGTGACAAAGACGGGGCAATACCCGGGCGGCTCCATGGGCAGGTTGTCAGGCAAATACCGCAGGCCTTATGTTCCGCAAGGTATGGCATGCATTTTTCAAAATCCACATACCATTTCCGGGTGCCACGCACCATGACCTTCTCATCATTCAGTGCACCAGGCGGGCAGTCTTCGGTACATTTCTTACAAGACACACAGAACTCCTCAACGCCGATTTCACGCGGCTTATCCGCCACAAATTCCATATCGGTCAGAATGGTTGCCAACCGAAAGGCACTACCCATTTTATCGCTGATCATGGAACCGTTTTTCCCTAACTGGCCAATACCAGCCGCAATCGCCGGCGGGATCGTCAGATGGAATTCTGTCGACCGCTTTGTCAGCCCGCCATACCCCCTGGCATAAAAACCACGCTCCCGGATCCAGTTGGACACATCAACCGCCGCCTTCTGAGAACGCTCATACCCACCGATCACCTGGGTCAAAACCCTGCTGAAATCCCCCTCTAGATTCTTGGCTATTTCATCATACTTCATGGCGCGGGCAACAACGATAATCCACGGGTATTGGTTCCCCTCTTCAATACCTTCATAACGGTATTCGTCGGTCATACGTGTCACACCTACCGCATCCACTTCCGGATGCGCCATGGCATATTCCTTCATCAAACGGGTATTTTCTTCCGGGCCAGCATCAACCTTTTCAGCCGCGATATCACGATGGCCATGTTTCTCACGGCGCATATGCTTTGTCACATAACGGAAACATTCCCGGCTGTCAAATAAGATGCGCAAGGCAAAGAAAAGCCCCAAAAAGATCCAGGGATTACGTTTTCCATGATAATGGGATCTGGCCCGATACCAATGATCGACGCCCACACCATTATATTCATTCACACTGGTTCCCGGACCCTTCGGAATCAAAAGTCCCGTCAGGAATGAATGTTGATATTTGTGATGCCCCAGAAGTTTTCCCGTTAAAAGTCCCACCGCACTATCCTTTATTTCTGAGCTATATTCATATAGTTATATTTTTATCATTTGATCAGTTATCTTTATACAAGACATCAGCGGTAAAGGCAAGGCAGCCCCCCTCCCCACTACTGTGGGGATGACCACATTGCACTACAATCAAGCTAACTGATTTTAAAAAAAAGAATAACGCAGCTTAACAGAACTCAATAAAGCCCATCACCGCATTCTGGGCCACGATATCCATATGGTCCATATCAGAGAACATATCATGTGTGGCATGGGGGGCGCCGTCAACACCATCGCGCGAAACCGCGCTTACGGGATAGGCCACCACACAATCGTCCGTCCGGCACGCACTACAGGGGGAACGAAGCAACATCAAATATGGCCTGTAAATTCAGCCCCTTTTCCGTAAATGCCTTAGCTGGAAAATTTTGCATTGGTCTTCATTTTATACGAGCCATAGAAACACTAACCATCCACAAGATATAATACACAACAAAGATTGTTATTATGATGTGGCGGCATCTCCGCTGCGGGCCATTTTCTTTAACATCTTCTGTGACAAAGACGGGGCAATACCCGGTCGGCTCCATGGACATGTGGTCAGGCAAATACCGCAGGCATTATTATCGCCCAAGAAGGGAACACATTTCTCAAAGTCCACGTACCATTTCATCGTCCCACGCACCATGACCTTTTCGTCACTGATGGCACCCGGGGGGCAATCCTCCGTGCATTTCTTACAAGATTTGCAAAATTCATCCACGCCTATTTCACGGGGCTCGTCCGCAATCAATGGCATACTGGTCAGGATTGTCGCCATGCGAAAGGCACTGCCCATCTCATCATTAATCATGGAGCCATTTTTTGCCAATTGCCCCAAACCTGCATCAATCGCCGGGGGAATGGTTAGGTGAAATTCAGTATCCGTTTTCGTCAACCCGCCAAAGGCCCGCGCATAATACCCCCGCTGCCGGATCCAATTGGCAACATCTACTGCCGCTGCCTGTGAACGTTCATACCCCCCCATAACCTGAGTCACAGCGGTATCAAAATTGTGTTTAAGGTTTTCAGAGAAAATCTCATAATCCATGGCCCGAGCAACAACAATAATCCAGGGATACTGATTCCCTTCATTAATGCCCTGGTAGCGATATTCATCTTTCATACGGGTAATGCCAATCACATCCACTTCGGGATGTTGTAGTGCATATTTCTTAAGTCCGGACACGTTCTCTTCAGCCGAAGCTTCTAACTTCAAGTCCGCAATCGGCACATGGCCCTCTTTTTCCCGCCGCCGGTGGCTCTGGGCAATTTTAAATAACTTAGGTGTCCCGAATAACGCTTTTAAGGCAAAAAAGAGCGTAAACCTAAGCCAAGGGTGTTTTTCACCATGATAATGGGATTTAGCCTGAGACCATTCAGACACACCAACCCCATTATAATCATTCGGGTTCACCCCGCTTGGGATAAGTAACTGGGCTACCAGAGACCGCTTATATTGGTGATAACCAACAATCTTACCGCTAAAAATACCCATGAGCCGTTCCTATTTTTTGAAAAGCCATTAAAAATTTATCATTTGATAAAAGTAAGGCAGGCAGGCAGGTGTTGGCAAGTAATAAATTATACAATTGTTTAAAATTGGTGCAAGCACAAAGATATCTTTGCCTGACCATCTCAGTATGTCCAAATATTGTAGGTGGATATTGGTAGCGGGGGAGGGACTCGAACCCCCGACACGCGGATTATGATTCCGCTGCTCTAACCAGCTGAGCTACCCCGCCTTACCAAAGGGGCAGAGACCCCTAGAAAAGGATGACAGGGGTATATCGCTCCCCCCGCCCTGCGTCAATCACCTTTTTTGATTTTTTATACCATTTAGAGGCGACCACCGCCATCAGCGGTCCACGATGGTTATCGACTGAAATGCAATGTCAAACAGCCTGCAATGACAATTGCTGGAAATCGTTTTCGGTGCTGACGATCCAGCCCCCCCCCAACACACGGTCGCCATCAAAAAAGACGCATGCCTGCCCCGGTGACACGCCAGCCTCCGCTGTCTCCAGCACCACACGTGCCCTATCGCCCTCACCTGAATATAATATGGCTTTTTCTGCCGGGCGCGTTGAACGGACCTTCACCATAATCTTTTTTCCGGATTGCGGGATCGCTTCACGTCCCAGCCAATTCACTTCTTTGATATGAATTGTCTTCACGGCCAGAGCCTCTTTAGGCCCGACAATGACCTGTTGCTTTTGCGCATCCAGTTTCACGACATAAAGCGGGTCACCACCCCCTATACCCAGTCCCCGGCGCTGACCTATTGTATAGTGGATAATGCCATTATGCTGTCCCAGAACATTCCCTTCCATATCCACGATATCACCTGCCTCCCCCGCCCCGGGCCGCAGTCGTTCAATCACGCTGACATATTTGCCATCGGGTACAAAGCAGATATCCTGACTATCGGGCTTGTCTGCCACAATAAGGTTATATCTTGCCGCCAATGCGCGCACCGCATCTTTTTCCAGTCCCCCCAAAGGAAAACGCAAAAAATCTAACTGTTCCGCCGTTGTCGCAAATAAAAAATAGCTCTGATCCCGGCTAGCATCCACACCTTTATAGAGGCGCGCATGGCCACTTTCATCGACAAATTGCCGGACATAATGCCCGGTTGCCAAGACATCAGCCTCTAAATCCCGCGCTGTGTCCAACAAATCCTTAAATTTGACTTCCTGATTGCACCGTACACACGGGATTGGCGTCTCTCCGCGAATATAGCTATCGGCAAACTCTTCCATCACGGAATCTTTAAAGCGGCTTTCGTAGTCCAGCACATAATGCGGAATGTTAATGGCATCGGCGACCTGACGGGCATCATAAATATCACGCCCCGCACAACAGGCTCCCTTTTTTTGGATGGCTACACCATGATCGTAAAGCTGCAGGGTAATCCCGACCACGTCATAACCCTGATCTTTCAACAATGCCGCCACACAGGAGGAGTCCACCCCCCCTGACATCGCCACAACCACCCGTGTCTCTTCCGGGCGTTTATGGAATCCCAAAGAGTTCAATCCAGTTTTTTCATCATAAACCGGCCGTTCAGTATATGGCGTGTCTATATCTAACATGTCGGGGAATATAGGGATTATCCGCCTCTTTGCAAGTCTATCCCATCGTACCTTAATGTTTCAAAATCCAGTCAACCGCTTCAACGACATCGGCCACAACGGCTGTCGGTGGTGGCGTCACCCCAGCTTCTGCGCCGCGGCGATATTTCCCTGTCCGCACCAAAACACCATCCATACCCAACGCCATCGCCCCCGCCACATCGGCTTCCGCATCGTCCCCCACCATAACAATATCCGTTACTTCACAATGCACTGACCCTGCCGCACTCAGAAAAAAGTCCGGGCTGGGCTTCCCAAACACCAATGCGTCCAGACCACAGGCATGCTCCAATGCCGTAACAAAAGGCCCCGCATCCATACAAAGCTCACCGTCCTGATTACGATAATAACGATTTCGTGCCAAAGCCAAAAGTGGCGCCCCCTCCATCAGCAGACGGAAGGCCTTATTCAGCGCGTTATACGAAAACTTTTCCGCGGCATCCGCCACCACCACAGCCTGACCTTCACCACCGTCTAAATCGGCGAATTCCACCGCCAGGTCATCGCTGGTCAACAGATAAGGTTTCAAATTATGGTCCTGCAAATACTGACGTGCGGCATGGGAAGGCAGGAATAACTCCTCTCCCTTCACATTAAGACCCATGGTTGAAAGTTTGTCCTGCACTTGCTGCGTCGAAATCTGCGTCGTGTTGCTGACATAACGCACAGGCAACCCGGCAGCCTTAAGACGTCGAATAGCCTCAATTGCACCTGGCACCATCTCATCACCAAGATAGACAACGCCGGATAAATCCAAAAAAACAGCCTTAGCCATCGACCAATCCTTTCTGATTGCCCTCCCCACGGATGTTTTTTTCTAATGATTATAACTTATTTTTTCATTTTTGTTGATTCTGCTGGATGCCAGCAGCACCCACCACCCTAAAAACTCTAGAGATAATTCAACAAACTCAGCTTTCCTAATTCGCCTACAATGCTGTAGGACACCTCTAGGGCCACCTGATCGTTCTGCAACCGGGTCACCGCTTCCGTCAAATCAACATCTTCAATGTCAGAAATGAAAATCTCTAAAAAGTTGGCATTTGACTGGTGTTGCGCCACCTTATCTTCAAGATTGGCGTTACGTGTGCCATTTTCCGCAATCACGTTACGCAATCCCTCAATCGCCGTATCAAGATTCAGCAACTCCGCCTGCAAAAAAGACTTTTGGGCTGATGTCAGTTCCCCCTCTATCGGACCATTAACCCCGTCATCATATTCAGCGATAGTTTTCATAACAGCAAAAATATCACTGGCAATCTCATCCGCCAGCAATCCGTATTCAACAGTCGTCCCCTCATCTATGCGGGCCGCGGGACGTTTCTGGTCATTTTGAAACAGGCTGTTGGCTGTTGGTGCATTAATCAGGTCTGTGAGCCCTATAGCATCCACGGGTTTCACGTCGCTACGCGACCCGGAAAACATATAAACGCCCCCAATATTGGAATTCAGCGCACCGACCAAGTTCTGAAAGGTCACATCCAGTGCCTCACGAAATGTATAGGCCTCGCCTTGCCCTATGGTATCGATCATTGTCTGACGTAAATCATCAACCACCGTTTCCATATTTGATAAATGCTGATCGTTCGTGTCCAACTGTCTTAAGACCTGACTGGTTGACGATTTATAACTCTCTGTCCTGCTCAAAAGCGACTTGGCCCCCAGTAGCGTATTCGCTTCGCGGCTAAACCCGCTGTACTGGTTAGACTTCTTGCCGGTATTGATCTGTGTCTGGTCTTCAAAAACCTTGCTTTGGTTCGTCAGTAAGCTGTTGACCATCGCCTGATTATGACCAAAACTGGAAACACGTGTCATGTTAGTACCTCATCTTTCCCTTAGACGACCCGAAGCAGCGCATCATATAATTCCTGCGCTACCGTCAATAATCGCGCCGATGCATTATAGGCTTGCTGATAAATCACCATATCCGACAGTTCTTCATCAAGGTTCACGCCAGAAATATCAGCATTCCGTGTTGTCAATTCATCCAATAGAGCACTGGAATCACTTTCCAGGTCATGTGCGGCACTAGACCGCAATCCAAAATCTGCTAATACGGATGACGCATACTGTCCCATCGTGGCATTCATACTCGTCAATCCGCCAGATGCCTCAAATGCAATTTGTCTTGTTTCCAATTGCTGCAGGGCTACGGCCCCTGCCTGATCGCCCACACTTAAGGCAGATTGCCCCACAACAGCCGTCTGATCGAATTTACCCAGTGCCAGATACGCTGCGTCCTCCCGGATACGGCTTTCCACCCGCACATCACGGGCAGGGTCTGAGTCATAGCGGTGCCCGATCCCGAAAAAGCGCGATATACTGATCCCTGTCGCGCCCCGGCTGGTGGTATCAGCGGTCACATTAAGACTGATATCGCCTGCACCAGCCTTTGGCGTCATGATAAATTCCCCATTTGCAGACAAAGAAAAGACCGCATAGGTTCCGAGCGGGCTGCTATTCAGGTCATTCAAAATGTCATTGTTTGATGTTCCTGCAATGGTCAGCGTATATTCCGCAACAGTATTTCCCCCAGGCCGCCCTAACACAAAGTTGGCCGTGCCACCCGGTGTGAAACCATGATTATCGCCTAACTGCACCCCGGTTTCAAAATGCGCCGGCACGCGTGACGTCAACAAATCGTTCATCCCGAAGAAATGGGAAAAACCGCGTCCTGAACGGCTGCTGGGATCCCCATCAGTCTGGGCGATAACCACCCCGTGTGTGGCATTGTTCGCCGTAAAGCTCATTACCCCGTCCACAAAAGATAACGTGCCATTCCCCCCCAGACCTGCGTTCACAGTCGTCAGAACATCATTGATCGTCCCGCCGGGGAAGCTATCAAAATCCACATCAACCCTGCTGACCACATTACCTTGACTATCGGTGATGGCAAACACCGCCTCTCCGGTAAAATGGTGTAAGTCATTTGCCAAAAGGCCGCTATTGTCCCCCACCAGACTATTTGGCCCCGGATAAGCCGCATTGGCATTGTGAATAGCGTTGACTTGGTCCACATAGGCTGATGCCAATGTGCCAATCTCTGCCGCCATATCCGGCAGGATCACATCGCGCATATCCAACAGGCCCTTCAGGCGGCCAGACAGGATATTCCCTCCAAGCTCTCCTCGTGACAGCCCGGTCTCGCCGGAAATGGGATCAACTTCATGCAATGTAATAGGGGGAAAGTTTGTTTCCGCCGTAACCGTGCCCGGCGCATTATATTGCAACTCCATGCGGGTCGTTCCCAACAGCATCACCCCGGATGAAGTCGTCACCTGTATACCGCCGTTGCTGGTCTTGGATGTGCTGATATCAATAATCTCAGACAATTGACCCAAAGCCTGGGCACGCTGTTCTTCCAATGCACCGGCATCGTTGCCCATGACCTGTTGCTGAATAATCAATGGGTTTAATCGTTCAATCCGTTCCAATAGTGTATTGGCTTTGTCAATTAATTCATCCAGTTGATTACTGGCTTCCCCACGTAAATTCTGTATTTCCCGCGTCAGGTAATCTAATTCTTTGCCATATTCATCGTAGGCGGAAATCGTTGTCGTCCGCAGCGTTGTGGATGAAGGGGTAATCGCAGCCTCTGCCAGCTCCCGATATACATTATCTAACTTACCCCCTAAGGAATCGTTTTCGGTCGGATTACCTAACAATATTTCCAATCGGTTATGAAATTCACGCTCTACCGCATACCGATCCGCTTCTGAGGTTGCCGCTCTTTTCGCATCAACAAGAAACTCATCAATGACCCTGTTAATGCCAGATACCTTTACGCCGCCGGCCTTCGTACCCGAAACAATTACTTCTTGTTGCATTTCCTGCCGTGCATAGCCCGGCGTATTGACGTTTGCCACATTATTTGATGTGGTGCGCAACCCCGCCTGTGAAGTAAACAGTCCGGACAAGGAATGACTGATAATTGTATTAATGCTCATATGGATATCTCCGCGGATGGATATCGCTGTTTTCTATGGCCAGGCACTTCCTGCCGCACTCCGTGCTGAAGACCGGTAACTCTTACCGCCTTAACTGATATCCCCAATGCCATAGATTTCATGGCAGGACACATCATAACGCTTTGTTTTTTATTATATATTTTCAAGGTCATATAAAAATTCTTCAACAAGTTCGCAGTGAAATTATCTCCGGCCTTTAAGACACTACACTGCAACGAATGCAAAGTTGGGGCCAAGAAGATCCAAACGGGCTTACACAAACAGACATTCCGCTGGGAAGCCGCTTTTTTACCTGGATAACAAACGGCGCTTTTTTACCTGGATAAGAAGACACATTTTTTACCTAGATAATTTTATCTGGATAAGAAGAGTTACCTGGATAAGAAGCCGCATTTTTTTTACCTGGATAAGAAGAGTTGTCTGGATATACAGAGTTGTTTTCTTCTTCGTCACGACACCACCACCCCCTTAACCGTGCATCGCCTTTGCCGGACGTGATATTCTTGCCCGGCAGAAATCGCCTTATCCGCAAGAAACAATATCAACGTCTGCCGCCCATAATTCATGATAGCCTATTAATATCAATAAGTTATAATAAACTCTCGTGTCTGGCCCGCATCTTGCTTATTTCGATGACGAGATAAATTTCTATCGGGATAACCGGAATACACATGACCATACCGACATCACATTTCAGCACCATGGAGCAATTGCTGCCGCCCCCTGCAACGGGGTCGCAGGCGCATGCCTCTGCTGCAAAAGAGATGTCACACACAGATGGAAGTCCCCAAAAACAAAGTTTCGAAGACCATCTTGCGGATCACACAAATAAGAATGATGCCGCAGCTGAAAAAAAGCAGGCTGGCCAATCCCCGATCGAAACGCCGCCGACTGATAAAGGCACCCATCACGCCCGGAATGAACCTGCGGACCAAAGACCGGGCCACACATCAGCCCCGACTGAAGACGTAAACTCTCAATCCTTTGGTATTCATATGACCCAAAGGACCACCCCGGAACATGGCACCGCGATAGCATCGCCCCTGCTGCAAGAGGTTCTGGGCCAGAACCAGTCTCCAGCTCGTGGTACAGAGCAGGGTACTGGGGCAGACGATCACCTTGGTCCTGTTTCCACTGTTGACACCCCGGATACGGCCGCAGCCCTAAGCTTATCTATAGCTGCGCAATCCCCTAACGGGCATACCCCCTTAACGGAAACACTCGCAAGCCCACAGGCTTCGGCATTGCCATTACCGCAGCCTCCCGCCCAAGGTGCCAACTCCCCCGTGTCCCCTGGACTATCTGCGGCGGTAATGACACCGACGCAACCAGCCGTGTCCGATACACCGCCTTTAGCTTCGCCTCACTTTAAGCCGGACGGTAATCAGAACAATACTTCTCAGCCGCAATTCGTGACGATGACCGCCTCATCACCCTTTAAAACGCACGGGCAGCACACCCCTGATGCACCCAATGGGGCAAGCCTGCCTCATCAAGCGGCAACAGGATCCGCATCTACACCGCCGTCAGTAGTATCTGACGATAAAGCAGCTGTAATATCACACCCTGCTGCTGCCCCCGCAGATCAACAACGCCTAAAGATAACAACGGCAACAGCCCCAACCGCCCCAAACATGGCCCAACAACCTGATTTGGCCGTTCCGCTGGCAATGGCAGCGGCCCCCAAAGGGCTGCAGCTTGCAGGTCTAAAACAGGGTAGTAACGCTGCCAAAGCAGAAAACCTCGCAACCCCTGCGCAATTAAATGATGCCCCGGCCGGTCTAAAGGATACATTTTCAACCAAAGCAGCCATCGCACAGTCAGTCGCCGCAGAACAAACAAATGCTGCCCGTCAGAATGTCGCAGCAGAGACTATTACAGCACAACGGGTAACCACCCCGACACCCGGCTCATCCGCCCATCTTCCACATGCACAAGGGGGCATCAGTTCCTCGCAACCTCAGGCTTTACCAACATTACCCGCCGATTTTGCGGCTCACCTCCTGGCCAATAATTCCGATCCGGTAGCTGTATTGCCTTCGGGACACGGCACAGACACCGCACAAAGCCAGAATGTCGGCCTGATGCGCATAGCTGCGGCATCCAAGTCCCCAATACATCTTCCTGTTGCGGATCAGATCGCGGTCAGCCTGACCCGGTCATTGCAGGACGGGCAAAATGAGTTCAGGTTGCGATTACATCCCGCAGAACTTGGACGTGTTGATGTCAAATTAGACATTACCGCCGATGGTCGGATCCAGGCGGTGCTGGCCACTGACAATGAAAAAACGCTGAACCTCCTGATGAGGGACCAATCTACTTTGGAACGCGCCTTGCAAAACGCTGGCCTGCAAACAGGTCAAGGCAGCCTCAACTTTAGCCTGCAACAGGGGGATGAAAAAGGACAGGATGGCCATTGGTCACAGCCAAATAATACCTTTTCCACGAACGCAAATAACGATGACCACGCTGCACTGTCTCCGGCCCTCATTCACGAACAGATTAATATGATGATCGCGGACGGTAATGTGGACATTCGGATTTAAGATGCAAGGAATTGACGGGACAATAACATGGAAATAATCGCCGCCACACAATCACAAAAAAGCGCGTCAACCAGTGATAATGCTGCCGCAAGTCTTGCGGATGATTTTGATACTTTCCTGCAATTGCTGACAACACAGTTACAGTATCAAGACCCCCTTGACCCATTGGATTCGAATGAATTCACCGATCAGCTCGTGAGCTTCACTGGCGTCGAACAATCCATCGAGACCAATAAAAACTTGGAACAGATTCTGGGGGAAATGCAACAAAATGATATGTCCGGTGCTTTAAATTACCTGGGGCGTGCCGTAACAATCGACAGCGCCACAACCGGCCTTAAAAACGGGGCCGCCGAATGGGAATATAGTTTGGCTGGTAACGCCAATACCACCTCCATCACAATTCGGGATGGTAAGAATAAAATCGTTCATGAAGATTACGGTCAAACCGCCGCTGGCCTACATCAATACAGCTGGACCCCACCAGAAGGTGTAGCTGGCCCCTTTACAATGGATATCAGTGCCGAAACTTCAGCAGAAGTTGCAATCCAAACAACCATCAGTTCTAACGGCGTCATCGATAGCATCGAAACGCTCGAGGGGAACACATATTTAAGTACGAATGGACTGCTCGTTGATCCCAGCCGGATCATCGCCGTCCGTGACATTACACCGTCTGCCGCAGAAAACGGCAGCTAAAGGCAAGAGAACAGCCATGTTCAAAATCACAATCACGAACAAAAGTAGAAATATCGCCTTTTATTTCGTGAAACAAGGAGTAACAAAATGAGCCTTTATGCTTCGCTGTATTCCGGCGTGTCCGGACTGACCGCTTATTCCAGCTCACTGGGAACAATTTCTGACAACATCGCCAACGTAAACACTGTTGGCTATAAGGAAACACGGTCACAATTTTCTACTTTGGTCACAGAGTCAAAGTCCACCACCAGCTATTCTCCTGGCGGGGTGCAATCCCTGCCACAAAGCCTGATTAGTCGTCAGGGGCTTCTGCAGTCTTCTGCATCAGCCACAGATCTCAGTATTGACGGATCTGGCTTCTTTGTTGTGGGCGAGACACCGGACGAAGTATTCGCTAACTCTTCCATCAGCTTCACACGGGCGGGATCATTTACTCCCGATGATGAAGGGTATTTGAAAAATACCGCCGGACTTTACCTGTTGGGCTTCCCTATTGACGAAAATGGGAATATTCCCGTTAACCGTGAAGTCGGCTCACTCGACCCTATTAATGTATCCGGCCTGACCGGGACCGCAGAAGCCACAACAGAAGTCACTGTTCGAGCTAACCTGCAATCCTCTCTGACGCCAAGCGTCCAGGCCGCCACTTATGACGCCACAGTCCCAGCGACATCTATTGCCAGTGGTAGTGTTTCCGCTGATTTCCAACGAAACGTACAGGTCTTTGACGAACAAGGCGGTACCCATACCGTCACGATTGCCGCTCTGAAACAGGACCCCACACAAGTCGGCCAGGCCGTTAACCAGTGGTTTGTGGAAATTTTTGTGGAACCCGCCACAGATATTACGCCCGGTGTCGGGCTTCACAATGGCCAAATTGCTACCGGAACTCTGGCATTTAATTCGGACGGGACTATTGACCACAGTAACACCTCTGCCGCCTTGTTGAACGCGGTACCAATTTCTTGGACCAATGGAGCCACACAAAGCGACATCGCCTTCGATCTGGGAACAGATGCCACTAATGATGGCTTTACACAATTTGACAGCCTGTCCACATTGATCTCCTCATCTGTGAACGGGGCTGTCTTCGGGAACGTGACAGGTGTGAATATCAATGACGAAGGAATCGTTACCGCCTTGTTTGATAACGGCTTAACACGGGAAGTCTACCAACTCCCCATCGCGACCTTCCAAAACCCGGATGGTCTGAACAGACGGCAGGGTAACTCCTATACACGTTCCGACCAATCCGGAACTTTCGCCTTACAATTGGCGGGGACGGGCGGCGCAGGCTTTGTGGCCCCCTCTACATTGGAAGCCTCAACCGTGGATTTGGGTAATGAATTCACGCAGCTCATTACCACGCAGCGGGCTTATGCCGCGAGCACCCGTATTATTACAACGGCAGATGAAATGCTGAACGAACTCAATAATATCAAACGATAATATAGCGAATATTTTCTCGCACTTCTCCATTTCCACATAAGCAGCTATGCCACGGCATAGCTGCTTTTTTTGTCCTCTGCCCCCAGGGGCATCCACGCCATTTCATAATTTTAGTCAAATTAACGTCTCAATAACCACGTTCATTAGCGGTTTATTAAAAGAGTCTGCGTAGTCTGTATGTACGAAACTAATGAACGGAGACAAGATGATAATGAGCGACGCACAGGATAACCCCAAGCTGAAGGTTATCGGGCCAACAGGACGGCCATTGCGACTCGAAGACCTGCCACCGGCCAACACTAAACGTTGGGTGATCCGGCGTAAGGCGGAAGTCGTGGCAGCCGTGCGCGGTGGTTTACTATCGTTGGAAGACGCCTGTCGAAAATACACATTATCAGTAGAAGAATTTCTATCCTGGCAGCGGGCCATAGACCAAAACGGCCTTCCTGGTTTGCGCATTACCCGCGTGCAAGAATACCGCGGCGATGAAAATTAAGATTTATCCATCCAGCATTTCGGATTCGCAAAGAATCAATATCAATTTTTACCGGACGAATCTTGCTTCAGGGCCCTCAGCACAAAAATATAACAAAATATAGTGTGTAGATAAAAAAAATACACAACAGGTAGTTTTTCGCAGTTTTCCTAATTATATTAGATTTTTCTAATTATAAAAATAAAAAACTAGGCAATTTTTGCCTAGTATTAACTTCTGATTTACTAAGAAGCTGATATGCTACGTCCCAATATAGGACAAAAGCATCGCATTCGCAGCACTGCCATACGCGTGTAGCGAGGTTAAACAGGGGTAGGAAGACGTGAACGGTCTGTCAGACTTATTAAAGGCATTAGGGCCCGTAAGAGTAATGGTCATTGCCGCCGTAGCTGCCGGCATAATCGGCTTCTTCTTTTTCATCACCATGCGTTTGGCAACACCACAAATGGCTCTGCTCTATAGTGGTTTGGAGCTGGGTGATTCAGCGAAAATTGTCGAAAAGCTGGAAAGCATGTCCGTTCCTTATAAATTGGTCGGCGATGGCAGCAGCATTATGGTACCGGAAGATCAGGTACTGCGCCTGCGAATTACAGTTGCAGAAGGCGGCCTCGCCAGCAGTGGCTCCGTAGGCTATGAAATTTTCGACCGCACTGATTCATTGGGCACAACCAGCTTTGTGCAAAACATCAATCACGTCCGTGCATTGGAAGGTGAACTGACACGTACGATTCAATCTATAGAACAAGTCGCCTCTGCCCGCGTCCACCTTGTTTTGCCAAAACGAAAATTATTCAGCCGAGATGAACGCGAACCCAGTGCCTCTATCATTTTGCGCACCAAGGGGGGCCGTTTAAGCCCCTCGCAAGTCCGCGCTGTGCAAAACCTGGTTGCTTCCGCAGTCCCTAAGCTCGACCCTACACGCATTTCTATTATTGATCAGAATGGCACCTTACTCGCCCGTGGTGCTGCCCAGGGCGGTGCCGTGGCTCTCGCCACATCATTAGAAGAAAAGAAAGTCGCTCTTGAAAATCGCCTGCGCGCACAAGTTGAAAATTTGCTGGAACAGACCGTGGGGCTGGGCAAAGTCCGCGCTGAAGTCACAGCGGAAATGGACCTGAATCGCATTACCACTAATTCTGAAATTTATGACCCGGATGGACAAGTTATTCGCTCTTCCCAAACGGTTGAGGAGCAAAATTCAAATCAGGAAAATGCCGAAGACCAGTCAATTTCCATTGCCACAAATCTCCCGGATAATGACTTGGGAGATGAAACCGCCATTAAAAACCAGTCTAGTGGTTCGCGGACCCAGGAAACGGTCAATTACGAAATCTCCAAAACCATCAAAACACAAATTCATGAGGCGGGTACCATAAAACGCCTGTCGGTGGCGGTTCTGGTTGATGGCCGTTATCAAGATGCCGGCGCCGATAGTCCGCAAGTCTATGAGCCGCGCAGTGCAGATGAACTCAGTCAATTAGAAGAATTGGTTCGTTCTGCCATCGGTTACGATGAAGAACGCGGTGATACGGTAAAGGTCGTCAATCTTCAATTTGCCGAAGTTCCCTTACAGGAAATGCCCGTGCAAGAGCTTAACGTCATGGGCTTTAACAAAACGGACATCATGCGTATTGCAGAACTTCTTGTTCTCGCCATCGTCGCCATTCTGGTGATCTTATTAGTTCTAAGACCGCTCATCGCCCGCCTTATCACTGTGCCAGAAAGGCAACCCGCCCCTTCAGCAGCCAATGAACAAGCACAGCTCCCCCCTGGCGAAGAAGCAGAAACCAAAGCCTTATCACCGCCGCTGCCCGGTGGAATACAGACAATCACCCGGGATGATGGCACATTGGTCGCGGTTGATGAAAGCGGCAAGGAACTCACCGCCCGCGAGGTCGCCAATCAAACCGGCCATGTTGATGCGGCCATCGACATAGCCGCCATTGAAGGAAAAGTCAAAGCCAGTGCCATTAAGAAGGTCGGCGAGCTGATCGGCCGGCATCCTGATGAAGCCACGGCCGTTATCCGCAGCTGGATGTATGGATCATAAGAAAGTAAGTCCCCGATGAATATCAATGATCTCAATAGTGATGAAAAGGCCGCGGCCCTGATGCTGGCGCTAGGTGATGAGTACGGCAAGCCCATCTGGGAGTCATTAGCAGATGAAGAAGTGAAAGAACTATCAACGGCTATTTCTAATCTCGGCACTATTGATTCAAAAATCATCGAAGAACTCTTTTTGGACTTTGCCAGTAAAGTTTCTTCTGTGGGTACGCTGACGGGTAACTATGAAAATACCGAACGACTACTAGCGAAAATGCTGCCAGGCGATAAAGTCAGCCAAATCATGGATGAAATTCGCGGCCCTGCCGGCCGCACCATGTGGGATAAACTTGGCAATGTGAACGAAATGGTCCTAGCGGCCTATCTTAAAAATGAATACCCGCAAACCGTTGCTGTTGTGCTTGCCAAAATCAAGCCCGAACATGCATCAAAAGTTTTAGCCGCGTTACCTGATGACTTTTCCATGGAAGTTGTCATGCGTATGTTACGCATGGAAGCAGTCCAAAAAGACATCCTCGACAAAGTTGAACAAACGCTGCGCATCGAATTTATGAACAACCTGGCCCGCACCAGTCGAAAAGACAGCCATGAAACACTGGCTGAAATTTTCAATTATATGGACCGCACATCCGAAAGTCGCTTCCTCACCTCACTGGAAGACCGCAATCGGGAGAGTGCTGAAAAAATCCGCGCATTGATGTTCACTTTTGAAGACCTACAGAAACTGGACGCCGGAGGCGTGCAAACATTACTGCGTAACGTTGACAAAGATCGTCTTGGCGTCGCTCTTAAGGGCGCATCCGACAAACTCCGTGATTTGTTTTTCAGCAACATGTCTGAACGGGCCGCTAAAATTCTAAAAGAAGATATGGAAGCAATGGGGCCCGTACGTCTGCGTGACGTGGACGAGGCACAGATGGAAATTGTCAATATTTCCAAGGACCTTGCAGAATCCGGAGAAATCATTCTAACCGATAGTAAAGATGATGATGAACTGGTCTATTAACATAGCATCCTTCTATGACACATCACCCTTATGGGCGTTTGCACAAAAACGGGAAAGTACTGTCTTATGTCTGCGGTAAAATTCACATTTAATAATGATTTTAAAAATACCGAACCGGACGTTCCCGTCATTGACGAGACAGTTCTGAATCAGGCCCGCGAAGAAGCCTATGCTCAAGGCGTGGCAGCAGGCAAACAGCAGGTCCTCAACAGCATTGAAAAACAGCAGGAAATACTTTCTGCTCAGCTTATAGAATGTTTACAGCAGCTCGCCCGTCAGCATGAAGAATATCTGGCTATTATGCAACGCGATGCGGCGCGGCTTGCCCATGCCATTACATCAAGTCTGGCCCCTGCATTGGTAAAATCCACGCCGCTTCCCGAAATCGAAATGCTCGTCACCCAATGTCTAAAAAACAACCCACACGAGGCACGCCTTGTCGTACGGGTGGCGGATCACCTGCTCTCCCCTCTTCAGACACAGATAGACAGCCTTAAGGACGCCGCTGGCTTTACTGGCCAAATTGTACTTTTAGGCGATGCTGCCTTACAGGACAGTAATTGTCGTGTGGAATGGGCCGATGGTGGGGCCGAACGTGATTTTGAACAGCTAAAAGCAACTGCAGATAAAACCATACAATTATTTCTAGGGGCCGTTGGTAACCCCGATGACACCCCGTTGTCCGACAACCAATTTACGGAAAGCAGGGGCTAAAATGACTAAAGACCCCCATCCCATCAGGGATTGGCTGATAATCGAAATATGCCACTTTTGCGGCTAAATTCAGGGAAAAGTAAGGAATGTCTGATACTGAAAATGTAGATTGGCAGGAATTGGAAAGCAATGACGGTACTGAAGCGGGTCTTCCCGCCACAGAAAAGAACAATGGCGAAACAAAAACCGCCGGCGATCTAGAAGCCGTTTTTGATGTTCCCGTCAAGGTGTCCGCTGTTTTGGGTAAAGCTAATCTACAAATTAGCCAGCTCCTGAAATTGGGGCCGGGATCGGTTGTGGAACTGGACCGGAAAGTCGGTGAAGCCGTAGACATCTACGTTAATAACCGGCTGGTTGCCCGGGGCGAGGTTGTCTTGGTCGACAACCAACTCGGCGTCACCATGACAGAGATCATCAAAGGGGAAAATTAATGCCCCCCGGCACTGCCAAGGAAGATAACGTAACACAAAAGGTGCAACCGTGATTACAATACTCGGCATGGTGATTGGCTTCACTCTTATTATCGCCGCTATGGTGCTGGGCGGCAGCCCATTGGCGTTCATTGATACCCCGTCTATTCTCATTGTCCTTGGGGGAACCGGTGCAATTACTGCGGTGAGCTTCTCCCTGCGTGACCTCAGTCTGGCCCCAAGTGCCCTGCTACGGCTCATGCGGGAAGATGGTTCTGACCCTAACGCTGCCGGTGTCACACTGTTACAAATTTCGGAACGCGCCCGGCGCGAAGGTCCTCTGTCCATAGAGCAGGCCTCTAAATCCCTGAACAGCGAACCTTTCCTGCAAAAAGCATTAAACCTTGTTATCGATGGCAATAATGCCGATGACATCGAAAAGGTATTACGTCAGGAAATCAATGCCATGACATCGCTGGAATCAAAAACCGTAGACATATTGCGTCGTGCGGGCGAAGTTTCACCGGCTATGGGCCTGATCGGTACCCTCATCGGGCTGGTGCAGATGTTGGGAAGTCTGAGTGACCCCAGCACGATTGGCCCTGCGATGGCCGTTGCATTGCTAACGACTTTTTACGGAGCGGTTCTGGCAAACATGGTCTTTATTCCTCTGGCAGCCAAGGCAGAGCGTAATTCCCACCAGGTGGCCTTGTTGAACTCTCTTTATGCCATTGGTGCCAGCTCAATAAGCCGCGAAGAAAATCCGCGTCGTCTTGAAATGCTGCTCAACACAATTCTACCGCCAGAAAAGAGAATTAATTATTTCAAATAAGTCGGTCGCGCCGCACCTGCGCCGGCTCACGTTATCGGAAAGAATATAGAGAATGCGTCTTCTCATCGTTGGAAAATTAGATGGCCAGCTCGGCACGGCCTCTCAAATCGCTGTTAAAAACGGCGCACAAGTTACCCATGCCGACGACGAAACAACAGCCCTAAACCTGCTGCGGAGCAAAGGCGCAGACCTCGTCCTGATGGATATCGGTCTGAACATCAAATCTTTTATTGAACAATTCAGTTCCGAACATATATCCACGCCGGTCATTGCTTGTGGCATTGGTACCGATGCTGATGCCGCCGTAGAGGCTATCAAGTCAGGTGCTAAAGAATATATGCCCCTGCCACCGGATGCGGAGCTGATTGCCGCCATACTGGCCGCCGTTGCAGATGACGACCACCCGTTTATTTACCGCGACAAGGTTATGAACCATGTGGTGGCCCTAGCGGACCAGGTTGCCGCCTCCGAAGCCAGCATTCTCATCTCAGGTGAATCCGGCACTGGAAAGGAAGTCATGGCCCGTTATGTTCACAATAAAAGCCGCCGGGCTAACAAGGCTTTTATCTCCGTGAACTGTGCCGCCATCCCCGAAAATCTTTTAGAATCTGAATTGTTTGGCCATGAAAAGGGTGCATTCACCGGGGCTGTCGCCCGCAGAATTGGTAAATTCGAAGAAGCCAATGGCGGTACATTATTGCTGGATGAAATCAGTGAAATGGATATCCGCCTTCAGGCTAAATTATTGCGCGCCCTTCAGGAAAGAGAAATTGATCGTGTTGGCGGCGGAAAACCGGTTAAAGTAGATATTCGTATCCTCGCCACTACAAACCGCAATCTTGAGGAAGAAGTCAAAAAAGGTAACTTCCGCGAAGATCTATTGTTCCGCCTGAATGTGGTCAATCTACAAGTCCCCGCCCTGCGTGAACGGCCAGAAGACATCAAGGCACTAGCGGCGCATTTCGCAGAAAAATATGCGGAAATGAACGGGTACCCTTTCCGTCCTTTATCCGTTGATGCGATGCGCGCCCTGCAAAATTACAAATGGCAAGGCAATGTGCGAGAATTAGAAAACACTATTCACCGCGCTGTTCTACTGGCCAGTGGTGATGAAATTTTGCCCGCCGCAATACTGCTTCCAGATGGTACGCCACACCAAATTACAGTAAGCGGCCTATCGCCACATACGGAAGGAACCGCAGAAGCTGGGGCTGGGGCCGATATGATCGGCCGCACTGTTGCCGATGTGGAACGGGAACTGATTATCGATACCCTAAGCCACTGTCTTGGCAACAGAACCCATGCAGCAAATATTCTGGGGATTTCTATTCGAACGCTACGCAATAAGCTAAACCTCTACGCACAGGAGGGGCAACCGATTCCCCAACCCGGTGAGGGGCGCGGCGCAGACGTTTAGTAATAGAAAACATACTGTAGTAAACCCTGAAGATCAGCGTCATTGACGTTATAGCACATTGAATGGCACATGAACGATACAGCGAATAATGCCCCGACCGCAAATTCCGGCCTGAACCGGGCAAATATTCTCAGCCAGCTCGCACAACGCAGCGACTTGCTTATGGCCTTGGCTGTCGTCGCTATTCTGGTTGTCTTGTTCCTGCCCATGCCGCCGATGCTTATGGATTTCTGTCTGGCCATTTCCATCACCTTTGCGGTCATGATTCTGATGACCAGCCTGTTTATTGAACGCCCATTGGACTTCAGCTCCTTCCCGACAGTTCTTCTGGTTGCGACCATGTTACGCTTGGCCCTGAATGTGGCTTCAACCCGGCTCATTCTATCCAACGGTCACACGGGCCCCTCTGCCGCGGGCCACGTTATCGAAGCCTTTGGCTCCTTCGTCATGGGCGGAAATTACGTCATCGGTATTATCGTCTTTTCGGTGTTGCTGATTGTGAACTTTATGGTCATTACAAAAGGTTCTGGCCGAATTGCCGAAGTCGCAGCCCGTTTCAGTCTGGATGCGATGCCCGGCAAACAAATGGCTATTGATGCCGATCTATCGGCAGGGCTGATTGACGAAAATGAAGCCCGCACGCGCCGCAAAACCTTGGAAGATGAAAGTACCTTTTTTGGGGCTATGGATGGTGCCGCCAAATATGTTCGCGGGGACGCGGTGGCCGGGCTCCTCATCACCTTTATCAATATTATCGCGGGCATGATTGTCGGCGTGGCGCAAAATGACATGACTTTTTCTGCCGCGGCCAACACCTACACCCTTCTTACTGTGGGGGATGGCCTGGTAAGCCAAATCCCCGCTCTGATCGTATCTACAGCTGCGGGTCTGGTGGTAACGAAAGCCGGGGTCAGCGGCAAAACGGAAAAAGCCCTTTTTGGTCAATTGGGGGCGTCGCCCCGCGCCCTTGCGGTGAGCGCGGTGCTACTGGTCTGCCTGTCTTTACTCCCCGGCATCCCTATGGTTCCCTTTTTACTACTGGCCGCTATTACTGGCGGATTTGCCTTTGCCCTGACCCGACAACGGGCCGAAGACGATGAAGCAGCCATTGCTGCAGAATTGGAAACTGAAGCGAATATTCCTCCCGCTGAAGAACCCATCACAACAGCACTGGCTATCGACCAAATCCGGCTGGAACTCGGCTATGGTCTGCTCCCGCTTATTAACAGCGATCAGGAATTCCGCCTGACTGACCAGATCAAATCACTGCGCCGCCAAGTCGCCAGCGAGATGGGCTTTGTCATGCCGTCAGTGCGCATTCTGGACAATATGCAATTGCCATCCACCACATATGTTGTCCGCATCAAAGAAAATGAAGCTGCCCGCGGGGATATCCGCCCGGGAATGCTGATGGTTATGGATCCCCGTGGTGAACAGGTCGCCCTTCCCGGTGAAGAAACGACCGAACCGGCCTTTGGACTTCCAGCCGTCTGGGTTGACCGTACACTGCGTGAAGAAGCATCGTTCCGGGGCTATACAGTTGTCGATGCCGCCACCGTTATTACCACGCATTTGACGGAAATCATCAAAGACAATATGGCCGACCTCCTCTCCTATGCCGAAGTCCAGAAGCTGTTGGATGACCTGCCCGCAGAACATCAAAAGCTTGTCGGTGATCTAATACCGGGGTTAATTACCCAAAGCGGCATACAACGTATTTTACAAGCACTGCTCAATGAACGTGTTTCAATACGCGACCTGCCCACTATTTTAGAAGGCATCGCAGAAGGCTGCGGTTATACACAAAATGTTGTGAATCTGGCGGAACACGTACGCGGACGCCTGGCGCGCCAGATCAGTCAGGCCAATACAGACAGCCAGGGGGCCGTCCCTGTCATTGCCCTATCCCCGGAATGGGAACAGAATTTCCTCGAAGCATTGGTCGGCGGCGGTGAAGAAAAACAACTGGCCATGTCTCCCAGTTTGCTTCAGGAATTTATAGGCTTAGTCCGCATGACATTTGAACAGCAGGCAAATGCAGGCGAACTACCCGTCCTTCTGTGCAGTCCCATGACGCGCCCCTATGTTCGGTCCATTATCGAACGGTTTCGCCCGGCCACTGTGGTGATGTCGCAAAACGAAGTTCACCCCAAAGCCAAACTACGCACATTGGGACAAATATAAATGACGCATAAATTGCCAACCCATCTTCATCAGGGGCGATGCCATGCGGC
>MDSW01188961.1_pt1 | contig 26888 bp, 24 predicted proteins | sample 811171 | NCBI WGS metagenome assembly MDSW01 (sample SAMN05326641, study PRJNA326480) | marine metagenome | isolation source: seawater | place: Atlantic Ocean: North West | collected 2012 | reverse complement strand
TGCCGTAAATCCGATCCGGGCGTCATGTGCCCGTCGTTCCGCGTCACCGGTGACGAGCAGCACCTGACGCGCGGCCGCGCCAATACTTTGCGGCTCGCGATCTCGGGACAGTTGGGGGCGGACGCGTTCACATCCGATGCGATGAAAGACACGATGCAGCTCTGCGTCGGATGCAAGGGGTGCAAGCGCGAGTGTCCGACCGGTGTCGACATGGCGAAGATGAAGACCGAGTTCCTCTATCACTACAACAAGCGCCACGGCGTCTCGATGAAAGACAAGCTGATCGCCTACCTGCCCCGTTATGCGCCGATGGCCTCAAGGTTGGCGGGGCTCTTGAATCTGCGCGACGTGGTCCCCGGTCTTGCAAAGCTGTCGGAAATGCTGCTCGGGTTTTCGTCGAAGCGCACGTTGCCGAAATGGCGGGGCGATATCTTCGAGCCGGGCTCGGCCGGTGTACACCCGGAATCGTGCCCGGTCGGCCAGGCCGTCGTGCTGTTTGCCGATACGTTCTCCACCTACTTCGAGCCGGAGAATCTTCACGCCGCCAAGCGGGTGCTGGATGCCGCTGGGTACCGGGTCGTCGTCGCGAAACCGAACAAGAACGAGCGCCCGCTTTGCTGCGGACGCACGTTTCTCGCCGCCGGTCTGGTCGATGAAGCGAAAGCGGAAGCGCGCCGGATGGCGGACGCGGTTTTGCCGTACGTGCGCGCCGGTGTTCCCGTCGTTGGGCTGGAGCCGTCGTGCCTTTTCACTTTGAAAGACGAATTTTCCTCATTGCTGCCGAAAGACGAAGCCGAGGTCATCGCGAACCACGCCCTGCTGTTCGAGGAGTTCATCGCCGCCGAGATCGACGCCGGGACGTTCAGGCTGGACCTGCAACCGCTCGCGCAATCGAAGGCCTTGTTGCACGGCCATTGTCACCAGAAAGCGTTCGCGGCGATGGGGGCGGTCGAAAAAACACTGAAGTTCATCCCCGGCCTAAACGTCGAAACGGTCGAGAGCAGTTGTTGCGGGATGGCCGGCGCGTTCGGATACGAGGCGGCGAATTACGAGACGTCGATCAAGATGGCCGAACTCAGCCTGCTGCCGAAAGTGCGCGCGGCGGATAAAGATACCCTCATCGTTGCCGACGGCACGAGCTGCCGCCACCAGATCGCCGATGGGGCCATGCGGGATGCCGTGCACGTGGCGCGGGTTCTGGAGATGGCGCTCGCGCGCGGGGAAGGCGCATCATGAACCAGATTTCAGAGTTCGCGCCGCGCACCACGTTGCACGAAGAACTGGTCGGGCGCCTGCGGGACATGATCTTTTCGGGTGAGCTCAAGGGGGGCGACCGTGTCCCCGAACAGAAGCTTTGCGACATGCTGGGTATATCCCGGACACCGCTCCGCGAAGCGCTCAAGGTGCTGGGTAACGAGGGGCTTCTGGAGCTTTTGCCGAACCGGGGCGCCCGCGTCGCGACGCTGAGCGAGGCCGACATCGACGAGATATTTCCCGTCATGGGCGCGTTGGAGGCGCTTTCCGGTGAGCTTGCGTGCGCCCGCCTGACCGATGCTGAGTTCGCCGAGATCCGCGCGCTGCACTATCAAATGGCCTTACATCACACACGCCGCGAACTCGCCGATTATTTCCGGGTTAACCAGCACATACACGAATGCATTCTGAAAGCGGCGGCGAACCCGACGCTGGAAGCGCAATACAACGCGCTCGCCGGACGCATCCGGCTGGCCCGGTTCCGCGCCAATATGACGGATAAACGCTGGGACCAGGCGATGCGCGAACACGAGGAAATGCTGGCCGCGCTGGAAGCGCGGGACGGGAAGAAACTCTCTGAAGTCTTGAGCCGCCACCTCGAGAACAAGCGCGAAACCGTCAAGCAGGCGATCAGGGAAGGCACCGGCGAAGCGCACGGCCCGGCCTTGGCTTATGATTAGGTTTTTAGAAGCCGCGTCACCCCGGCGAAGGCCGGAACCCAGAACGTCGGGTCTTCCATGAGGAGGTTGTAGTGACACCCTGGACCCCGGCCTACGCCGGGGGCGGGAAAACCCCCGTTAACCAAACGGCGGTGATGCCGGTCACAGACGAACAGTGGTTTCAGCGCGCATAGTCGATCATCAGATGACTTCAGGGCCGACGCCGATGTTCGCGCAAATTGACTTCAAGCACATGCACATCAACCCGCAGTTCTTTCGCGGGGTCGCGCGTCTTCTCGGTTTCCGCCGTCATGCCCGTCCGGTCGTATTTCGGACCCCGCCCTCGGCCCGCTGAGCCGTCACTTTAATCACGCGTCTCTCGCTATTTCGTGACTGGTTTGACGCCCGCTTGCGGCTAAACTGCCCCGCATGTGGCAGCAGCTTTCAGACTTCGTTTTCAGTGAACCCGTTCGGCAGGCTCTGCCGGCCCGGGTCAAACAGCAGATCGAACGGCGTCAGGCGGTCAGCGAACGGCTGATCTCCTGGGTGCAGTTCGCGCTGATTGTCTTGTTCGGCAGCCTCTGGTTGGCCGCGCAACAGGTCAACATGACCGACACGCCCTTTCAGGTCGTACCGGTGGCCTTGGCGGCGTACTTCGTATTTACCGTGACGCGCCTGATCCTGTCTTACCGGATTTCCCTGCCGCACTGGTTTCTCACCATCTCGGTGCTGATGGACGTGGCTTTATTGATGCTGCTGATCTGGAGCTTTCACATCCAGTATGAGCAGCCGGCGAGCTTCTACCTCAAGGCGCCGACGATCATGTACGTCTTCATTTTCATCGCGCTCCGGGCGCTTCGGTTCGAACCCCGCTATATCCTGACGACGGGGTTCGCGGCCATCGTCGGTTGGAGCATCCTCGTCTGGTATGTGATCTCCGTCGTTCCGGACGATCCGATGATCACGCGGGATTACGTGCAGTACATGACGTCCAATTCGGTACTGATCGGCGCCGAGATCGACAAGATGGTCTCAATCCTGCTGGTGACGGCCGTGCTCAGCATCGCCGTCGTTCGGGCACGGCGCGCGTTCTTCCGCGCCGTCCTCGAGCAGACGGCGGCGGAGGATCTTTCCAGGTTCGTTTCCAAGGAAGTGGCGCAACGGATCACGTCTTCCGACCGGCAGATTCAGCCAGGCGACGGCGAGAGCCGGGAGGCGACGATCGTCTTCACCGATATCGAAGGGTTTTCCACGGTGTCCGAAAACATGTCGGCGCAGGAGCTTGCGAAGACCCTGAATGAATACTTCGGCGCGATGGGCGAGGTCATCGACCGGCACGGCGGCGTGATCACATTGTTCGAGGGCGATCTGATGCTGATTACCTTCAATGCCGTGCAGGAAGACCCGGACCATGCCCGGAACGCTGTCCGAACCGCTATCGAGATCGAAGAGACCGCCCGCACCCGCACCTTCAATGGCGTGTCGCTCAAGACCCGGTGCGGCATCAACACCGGCGAGATCACCGTCGGCGCCGTCGGCGCGCAGGACCGGCTGGTGTTCACCGTGCACGGCGACAACGTCAATATCGCCGCCCGCCTCGAACAACTGAACAAAGAGTACGGCACCTACATCATGATGGGCGAGGCAACGCACCGCGCGGTCGATAGCGAATATGCCTGCGAACTCGTGTGCGAAACACAGGTCAAGGGACGCGCCCAACCGGTGAAGGTCTACAAACCTGCGGTCTCAATCTGACGAGATACGCGTTTCGTAATCGCGCCCGAATTATCGATTGGCGTCGTAAAGTGACTTCATGATCGATATTGCGATCGCGCCGGAATCGAAGTTTTCGGCGAAATCCGAATCTCCCAGATTGCGGAATTCGGGAATGGTTCTGAGGTCGTCTCTGCGCACTGCACGGTACCCCATGCGCCAGTCCGGAAAATCCCGGGCTGGGATCGTATGATCGAGAATCACCGTCAACGACGTGTGGCGGTCATCTTCCCGTATGCGTTCGAGTACGTTGGAAATGCCGTCCGGCGGACCTTCTAGCGTTTGCACGAACGTGCCATTGGGAAGGGAGAGCAGGAACCCGGTTACGCCGTCACGCACGTTATTGGCGCGGGACTGCTGCAAAATCTCATCGCAATCCGTTTCACTGACCGGCTCGCTGGCCTGGCTCGTATAAACGATCTGGCGGAACATTTTACCGTCCCTCTTGTCAGCTCGTTGTCCTTACCGTGTCGCTTCAGTCTATCCCAACAGGCCTGTGACCTTCAAATCAGGCCCTGAGCGATCCGCCGGTCGCCTTCTCGACCGCCTGAACGATCTTCTTCGAAATGCCCTCGATCTCTTCATCGGTCAGGGTGTTTTCGGTCGGCTGAAGAACGACGGTCACCGCCAACGACTTCCTGCCTTCACCCAGAGACGGTCCTTCGAACACATCGAACACGCGAACATCGGTGATAAGCGTCTTCTCGGCGCCACGCGCCGCCTGAACGACCTTGGCGGCTTCGGTTTCAGTGTCGACGACGAACGCGAAGTCGCGCTCGATCGGCTGGAACGGCGACAGCGTCAGCATCGACCTTGCGGTCGATTTCGCTTTCGGCTGCGGCACCGCGTCTGGATAGATTTCGAAGGCAACCACCGGGCCCTTGACGTCGAGCGCGCGCAGCACTTTCGGATTGATCTCGCCGAACCGCGCCAGGGTGTTCTTGGGGCCGAGACGCAGTTCGCCTGCCCGGCCCGGGTGGTAATAGGTCAGCACGTCGGTGAAGACCTGAAGGTTTGCCACCGGCGCGCCGAGCGCGTCGAGCACCGCCAACGCGTCGGCCTTCGCCATGTAGGCGTCGACCGGGGCAGGGGCCTTCGACCAGTGTTTGGGGCCGGTCAGGCCGGACCGGATACCGACCGCCGAGATACGCTGATCCTCGGGCGCGTCCCCGAAATACTCGGGGCCCACCTCGAACAGATCGGCATTCGCGAAACCACGGTCGGCATTGCGCCCGGCCGCCTGGATCAGGTTGGCGAGCGCGCTCGGCCGCATGACAGAAAGCTCCGAGCTGATCGGGTTGGCGATCCGGATGCTGTCCGGTGTTTCGGCGAACAACGCCGCTTCCTTCTCACCCATGAACGAATACGTGACGGCTTCCGTCAATCCACGTGCAGCAAGGGTGCGCCGGGCCACGGCGCGGCGCTTTTGCGACAGGTTTAGTGCCGGTTTCGGCAGAGTCGTTTCACGCGGCAGCGGCGTCACCGGGATCTTGTCGAAGCCGTTGATGCGGACGACTTCCTCGACCAGGCATGCTTCGTGGACGATGTCGCTGCGCCAGGACGGGATTTTCACCTGCCAGGTTTGGCTGTCGCCGGAAATCTCGAAGCCGAGCACGGCGAGGATGCGTTGGATTTCGTCGCGCGGCACGTCGACGCCCGCGAGTTCCTTCACCCGATCGGCACGGAAATCGAGGCTGCGGCCCTTTTCCGGATTGCCGCCGGCGATCACGACTTCGGACGGCTCGCCGCCGCAGAGATCCATGACCAGGCGCGTCGCGATTTCCATGCCGGTTTCAAGGAATGCCGGGTCGATGCCGCGTTCGAAACGGTATCGCGCGTCCGAGATGATCTGCAGCTTGCGCCCGGTCATTGCGGTCCGCACCGGATCGAAGTACGCGCTTTCGATGAAGACGTTCACCGTTTCCTCGGTGACACCCGAAACTTCGCCGCCCATGACCCCACCCAGGCCTTCGGGGCCGTTATCGTCGGTGATCAGGGTCATCTCGTCGTCAAAGGTGTATTCCTTCTCGTTCAGCGCCAGCATCTTTTCGCCCGACTTCGACAGCCTGACGCGGATGTCCCCCTTCACCTTGTCGGCGTCGAACACGTGCAGGGGGCGGTTCAGGTCGATGGTCATCAGGTTGGTGATGTCGACCAGCGCCGAGATCGGCCTGAGGCCGACAGCGATCAGCTTCTCTTTCAGCCAGTCCGGGCTTTCGCCATTGGTGACGCCCCGGACATAACGGCCGACGAAGTAGGGGCACGGCTTGTTATCCGGATCGTCGAAATCGAGGTGCACCTTGATCGGGCTTTCGAAACTGCCGGGGACCGGGCCGTTGGCGAGCGGTTTCAGGGAACCGATGCCGGCGGCGGCCAGGTCGCGGGCGATGCCGCGCACGCCCAGGCAGTCGCCGCGGTTCGGCGTGATCGCGATGTCGATGACCGGATCGTTCAATCCCATGATGTCGACGGCAGGCTTGCCGATGGGTGTATCTTCGGGGAGATCGACGATGCCGTCGTGTTCGTCGGAGATCCCCATTTCGCGTTCGGACAGCAGCATCCCGTTCGACATGACGCCGCGAATTTCCGTCGGTTTCAGGGTGACGTCGATGCCGGGGATATAAGACCCGCCCGGCGCAAACACGCCAATCATGCCGGTCCGCGCATTGGGCGCGCCGCAAACGAGTTCGACGGTTTCGCCGTTGCCGGGATCGATCTGGCAGACCCGGAGCCGGTCGGCGTTCGGGTGCTGTTTGGCCTCCACGACACGTGCGGTGACAAACGTTTCCAGTCCTTTGGCGCGGTCCTCGACCCCTTCGAGTTCGAGCCCGACCATGGTCAACGCGTCGGTGATCTCGGTAAGTGACGCGTTGGTGTCCAGATGTTCCTTTAGCCAGGACAGGGTGAATTTCATCGCACGAGCCCTCCCACCATGCCGGGAACCTCGAGCGAGCGGAACCCATAATGCCTCAGCCACCTGAGATCACTGTCATAGAACGTGCGCAGATCGGGGATGCCGTATTTCAGCATTGCCAGACGCTCGATGCCGATGCCGAAGGCGAAGCCCTGATATTCGGTCGGATCGATGCCGCAGTTCGCGAGCACGTTCGGATTGACCATCCCGGAACCGAGGATCTCGAGCCAGTCGTCGCCGTGCCCGATACGGAACTCGCCGCCGTCGCGCGTGCAGCCGATGTCGACTTCCGCGGACGGTTCGGTGAACGGGAAGTAGCTCGGCCGGAACCGGACAGGCAGGTCGTCCACCTCGAAGAACGCGCTGCAGAATTCGATCAGGCAGCCTTTGAGGTGGCCCATGTGCGATGTCTTGTCGATCACCAGTCCCTCGACCTGATGGAACATCGGTGAGTGGGTGGCGTCGTAATCCGAGCGATAGGTGCGACCTGGGATGATGATCCGGATCGGCGGCTTTTCGGCCGTCATGGTGCGGATCTGCACCGGGCTGGTGTGAGTCCTTAAGACTTTCCGCTCGCCGTGCTCACCGGGAAGGTAGAACGTGTCGTGTTCCTGTCTTGCGGGGTGGTCGGCGGGGATGTTGAGCGCCGTGAAATTATGCCAGTCGTCTTCGATATCCGGGCCTTCGGCGACGGTGAAGCCCATCTCGCCGAAGATCGCCGTGATTTCGTCGATGGTCTGGCTGATCGGGTGGATCGAGCCTTCGGTCTCAGGGGCGGGGGGCAGGGTGACGTCGATCTTCTCCGTCATCAGGCGGCGGTCCAGATCGGCATCGGCAAGCATGGTTTTTTTGCTTTCGAGCGCGTCCGCGATCTCGTCCTTGAGCGCGTTCAATGCCTGACCGGCAGCCTTGCGCTCATCCGGGGCCATCTGACCCAGGCCCTTCATCATATCGGTGATGCGGCCCTTCTTGCCGAGCACGGCGACGCGGATCTCCTCCAGCGCGTCTACGCTTTCGGCGGCATCGACGTCCTTCAGAATGTCGTCTCGCAGCTGGTCCGGATTGTCCATCTCTTCCCCGCCTATAAACAAGTAGCCTTAAAACAAACGAACGGGAGTAACGCCCCCAGTAATAGCCTTGGGCGCTACTCCCGTTCCAAAACTCGGATGCTCCCGAAACTCGGGAAATTAAGCGTTCTGGCTGAGAGCGGCCTGGGCCTGATCCACCAGCGCTTTAAACGCTTCCGGTTCGTTCATGGCGAGATCCGCCAGAACCTTGCGGTCCAGCTCGATCCCGGCCTTCGTGAGGCCGTTCATGAATACCGAATAGCTGAGTCCGTTTTCGCGCGCACCGGCGTTGATCCGCTGAATCCAGAGACGGCGGAACTGGCGCTTTTTCTGACGGCGGTCGCGATAGGCGTACTGGAGGCCTTTCTCGACGCGCTCGATGGCGATACGGAAATTCGTGCTGTTGCGGCCCCGATAACCCTTGGCGAGTTTCAGAACCTTTTTGTGACGGGCATGCGACGTTTTGCCGCGCGTTACACGTGCCATAACTAATCTCCTCCGCTTAAGCGTTCGGCATGTACGACTTGACGATCCGTGCGTCCTGCGGGGACAGGGTCATCATGCCGCGCGCCTGGCGCTTCATTTTGGTGGAACGTTTACGGAGATTGTGCCGCTTGAAGGCGACGGCCGCGCGCACCTTTCCGGTGCCCGTCAGCTTGAAGCGCTTTTTGGCGCTCGACTTGGTCTTCAGTTTGGGCATTTCCCTCTTCCTTCATCAAAAGGGGCCAAAAGGCCCGGTTTCTCTAGCCCGGCGCTGAGCGCCCGGTGGGTTCAAGCGGCGAGGCATGCCCTTTCAGCCATACCGCTCGGCCGTCCATATCGCGGCGGCGCGCGGTTTATAGCGGTGAAGACCCCGATTGGCAAGGGGTGTGGCGGAATTTGGCGTTGCCGGTGCTAGAACGCCAGGAGGTCGTCGGCTTCCTGCGCTTCCTCGGCGGTCCACTGGCGCACCGGCGTCGGTGCAGCGACGCGCCCGAACGGCAGGAAAGTGCCTTCGCCCGGCGCGTCCAGGGTCACCGACCCGCCCGGCGCGACAATCTCGATCGCGCCTTCGCGGATTTGATAGCCGTAGTGCGATGTGCCGGGCGGCATACCGACTGTCAGGCGCCCGGCGACGAATTCGGTACCGCGGATGCCGATCGTGGCGACCGGTGTCGTGATGGCGACACTGTTGAAATCGTTATGGCTGATGGCACCCGAGACATACCGGAACACGCCTTCGACGAACTTGAGGCCCTGTTTGTCCGTGGCATCCGTCAGGCCGTGCACGTCATAGACCATTTCGTCGACTTCGATGATCGCATCCGCGCCCATCTGCAGGGTCGAGGAATCCGTGAAACGCACGATCAGCCGCGCGCCGTCAGCGGTTTCGATCTTGTCGCCGGCATAGACGGCGCTTCCCTCGGCCAGAGGCGCGCTCTCGCCGCCCTGGGTGCGCGTCGCATCGCCTTTCTGACGCTCGACGGTGCCGGCACGTTCAAGGGCGGCAGCGGGAATGGCGACCACGGCGACCAACAAAACGGCACCGATGAAGCGGGTCAATTTAAACATACGTCAATACTCCTCATGTCGTACCCAGCAATGCCGGGTACTACATGAAATACGTACGAATCACGGGCTTGGATTATCTGGGTGCGATGACCATGGTCATCAGGCGGCCTTCCGGACGCGGGTGCTGCTCGACCTTTGCGATTTCGTCGACTTCTTCGCGCACACGCTCCAGCACCTTGAGACCGAGATCCTGATGGGCCATTTCACGGCCACGGAACCTGATCGTCATCTTGACCTTGTCGCCATCGTCCAGGAACCGGCGCACGGCCTTCATCTTGACCTCGTAGTCGTGGTCGTCGATGCCGGGGCGCATCTTGATTTCCTTAACTTCGATGACTTTCTGTTTTTTACGGGCTTCGTTGGCCTTTTTCTGCGCCTCGTATTTGTACTTCCCGTAATCGAGAATCTTACAAACGGGCGGGTCGGCGTTCGGTGACACCTCGACGAGGTCTAAACCGACCTCGACGGCCATGTCGATTGCTTCCTGAAGGCCAATGACGCCGACCATCTCACCGTCGGCGTCAACGAGGCGAACGGGGTCAGCTTGAATATCTTCGTTGGCGCGGGGTCCATCTTTGGACGGCGGCGCCGGAGGGCCGGGTCTGCGGGCTATGGAAATCTCTCCTCTTGCAGTTACACCAAAGACCCGCAAAAGCGGGTCACGACGTTATATTATCTCTTAAAAGCGTTATCCGCCAAGCGGACCGTGCGCTTCCCGGCTAAGTCTATCGACTGCCTCTTCCAGCGCAACAATTTCTTGGTCTTTGCCGCCGAGGCGCCGGATCGCGACCTGACGGGCTTCCGCTTCGCGGCCACCAACGACCAGGATCGCCGGCACTTTCGCATGCGAATGCTCGCGGATCTTGTAGTTGATCTTTTCGTTTCTGAGGTCCGCCTCGGCCCGGACGCCGGCTTTGGCGAGGGCGGCCACCACGTCCTCGGCGTACCCGTCGAGTTCGTTGGTGATCGGCGCGACTACGGCTTGCACCGGCGAAAGCCACATCGGCAGGCGTCCGGCGAAGTTTTCGATCAGGATGCCGATGAATCGTTCGAACGAGCCCAGGATTGCACGGTGCAGCATGACCGGGCGGTGCTTAGAACCGTCCTCGCCGACGTATTCGGCGTCAAGGCGTTCCGGCAGGACGAAGTCGACCTGCAGCGTGCCGCATTGCCAGTCACGGCCAATGGCGTCGCGCAGTACGAATTCGAGCTTCGGCCCATAGAATGCGCCTTCGCCCGGGTTCATGATCAGATCGGCGCCGGCCTTGATGGCGGCGTCCTTGAGCGCGGTTTCCGCCTTGTCCCACGTTTCGTCCGAGCCGGCGCGCACGTCGGGGCGGTCGGAAAATTTGACCGCGAATTCTTCGAAGCCGAAGTCCCGATAGATCGATGCCAGTAGCTCGATGAAGATCTCGGTTTCGCTCTCGATCTGGTCTTCCGTGCAGAAGATGTGCGCATCGTCCTGCGTGAACGCGCGCACCCGCATCAGGCCATGCAGCGCTCCCGATGGCTCATAACGATGGCACGATCCGAATTCCGCCATCCTGAGCGGCAGGTCCCGGTAGCTCTTTATGCCCTGGCGGAAGATCTGTACGTGGCACGGGCAGTTCATGGGCTTGAGCGCGAGATGGCGGATACCCCCCTCGGCAGCACCTTCGTCCGTTGCATCCGCGCTGCCGGCGCTCTCGCTCGCTTCACCGCCGCTTTCGTCGACTTCGGCGATGAACATGTGCTCGCGGAACTTCTCCCAGTGGCCGGACTCTTCCCAGAGTTTGCGGTCGACCAACTGCGGCGTCTTCACCTCGACATAACCCGCCGCGTCCAGACGCTTGCGCATGTACTGTTCGCACGTCCGGTAAAGCGACCAGCCCTTCGGGTGCCAGAACACCGAGCCGCGCGCCTCTTCCTGGATATGGAAAAGGTCCATTTCCTTGCCCAAGCGCCGGTGGTCGCGTTTTTCGGCTTCCTCGATCCGCGTCAGGTAGGCTTTCAACTCCTTATCGTTACGCCATGCCGTTCCGTAGATGCGCTGCAGCTGCGGATTGCGGGCATCGCCGCGCCAATAGGCGCCGGCCAGCTTCATCAGCTTGAACGACTTGCCGAGCCTGCCCGTCGACGGCAGGTGTGGCCCGCGGCACAGATCGATCCAATCGCCCTGGCGGTACATCGTGATGTCTTCGCCATCGGGCAGTTCCATCACCCACTCGGCCTTGAACGTCTCGCCCTTCTTCTTGAAGAACTCGGCGACGTCGTCGCGCGTCCAGACTTCGCGCTCGATCGGGACGTCGCGGTCGACGATTTCGGCCATCCGCTTTTCGATGGCTTCAAAATCCTCGGTCGAGAAAGGTTCTTCGCGGTGGAAGTCGTAATAAAAGCCTTCCTCCGTCGCCGGGCCGAACGTGATCTGGGTGTCCGGATAGAGTTCCTGTACCGCCATCGCCAAGACGTGCGCGGCGTCGTGGCGCAGCACGTCGAGAGCTTCCGATTCCTGCTTGTCCGTGATGATGGCGACGTTGGCGTCGTTTTCGATCGTTCGGTCGAGATCCCACAGCTCGCCGTCGACCTTCACAACCATCGCCGCCTTGGCGAGGCCGGGGCCGATCGACTGGGCGATTTCGGCGCCCGTCACCGGTTTGTCGTAGTTGCGGACGGAACCGTCCGGAAGCGTGATCGCGACCATGGATCGAAAGCCTTGAAATTCAAACTCAGCGGGTAGTTAAAGCGCGGCGCGCAAGGCGTCAAGAACCGCCTTCCAAAGGGAGTGCCCGGTAAACCTCTTCGACACCGAGTTCGGCAAGGGTGTGGCGCCTGAGGATCGTGACATCCTTGCCCCTCTGGGCGCAAAGCGCGGGGTCGGACGCATCGGAATACAGAACCACTGACGGGATCCCCGCAAATGCCGTGATATGCATGGTGCCGTTGTCGTTTCCGACCGCGAACCGTGCCCGTTTGGCGACGGTCACCAGATCGACCAGCGACGTCTCGCCCGCGATGTTTCTGGCCGTCAGCGATCCCTCGATCAAAGACGCGGCCAGGGGCCGCTCCGACGCGGTGCCGGCAACGACGGCGATGACGCCGCTGCCATCGAGCATGCCGATCAGGTCCCGGTAGCTTTCCCGTGGCCAGCGCTTGGCCGGGCGGTGTTCGGCGCCACCGGGGACGATCAGGCAGAACCGGTCTGGCAGTTTCAGGTGCGTGACGTCACTGACGATGGGGTTCAGATCAGGCGGCGGCACGTCGTCGATCCCGGCCATTGAAAGCTGTTCGGCCTGGCGCTCCAGTGTGTGCATGAAATCCCGCCGCGGGTTTTTATGGGGGTGTGAGCAGCCTTTTGCGATGCCCGACCATTCCGGCTTGGGGCCGGGCCAGAACAGGCGGAAATAGCTGCTGGAGCGGTCGGATGTCTGCAGATCGTAAACCCGCGTGAACCCGCCACCCCGAAGCTTTGTACGAAGCGCCAGCCACTTCCCAAATTCCGCGAATCTGGGACGGTCGTCGACCATCACGTCGTCAGCGACATTCGCGGCGCGGATCAGATCGGCATAGGGCGCCGTGGTCAGGACGGTGATCCGGTCCCGGGCGTGGTGTTTGCGGATTGCCGCCATCGGCCCCAATGCCTGTACGACATCGCCGAGGGCGCCCAGCTTGATGACGAGAATATGGTTTCTTTCGGGTGAGGTTGCCGCCATCGGCCTCAGGCGCTGCCCCATTCCGCCAGAACCTCGTTGTAGACGTCGAGGGTCTTGTCGCACATCTGCGTCTTCGAGAAATGCTTCCGGACATGTTCTATGGCCGTCGCCGCAAGCCGGGTGCGGGCGTGCCCATCCAACGCGAGGCTTTTGGTGATGGCTTGGGCCAAAGCGTCGGCGTCGCCGGGCGGCGTCAGCCAACCGGTGACGCCGGGAATCACTGTCTCCTTGGCGCCGCCGTGGTCGGTGGCGATCACCGGACGCCCCATGGCCTGCGCCTCACAGACGATACGGCCGAACGCTTCGGGGTCGGTCGATGCGGAAACCACCAGGTCCGTCAGTTTATAGGCTGCGGCCATGTCCTCGCAGTGATCGACGATGCGCACCACTTCCTCGAGTCCATGGCGCACAATGCGCGCCTCGAGTTCCCGGCGGTAATCCTCTCGGCCCTGGGCACTGCCGACCAGCAGGCAGCGGATGTTGCGGTGCTCCAGCTTGGAGATGGCTTCGATCAGCACAAGCTGGCCCTTCCATCGCGTGAGGCGACCCGGCAGCATGACGATGGGCACCCCGTCCGGCAGCCGCCAGTCGTTGGCCAGCTTGATGACGCGTTCGGCGGAAACCTTTTCGGGGTCGAACTTTTCCAGGTCGACGCCCCGGTGGATGATGCGGATTTTGTCGACGGGTACGCCGTAATGACGCCGGATATGCCCGCCGATGAAGGCGGAAATGGCGATCACGCGCTCACCCTTGGTCATGATCGAGTTGTATTTGCGTTTGAGCCAGTTCCCGATCGAGTACGTGCCGTGGAACGTCGTTACCAACGGCACCTTGGTGCGTTGGCAGGCGAAAAAGGCGCTCCACGCCGGTGCGCGGGAGCGTACGTGTACGATATCCACGCGCTGTTGGCGGATCAGGTCGATGATGCGTTCGACATTACGGTACATGACGACAGGATTCTTGGAGGCGACCGGCAGGGTGAAGTGCTCGGCGTTGACCCGGGTCAGGTCGTGCACCAGCAACCCGCCTTCCGAGGCCACGATCGCGCGGCCCCCCGCGGCGTTAATGGCGCCGGCGATTTCGACGGTGCCCCGTTCGACGCCGCCGCTGCCGCCCAGGGCGGGCAGAATCTGCAATACCGTCGGCGGCCGTCCCTCGATCTGTTCGGGACGTGCCATCGCGTCGTCATGAGTGTTAAGGTGCGCGCTGTCGTTCATGGCCATAACAGTGTAATACGGGAGCCCGCATGTCCGATCAAACAAAAGACCCAGAGATCCTGACGCGCGAGGACGGATCGATGATTGCCTACCGTCACACGGCTGGCAAGTCGCCTGGTGTCACCTTTCTGACGGGCTTCAAATCCGACATGCAGGGCGGCAAGGCGCTGGCGCTGGAAGCGTTCTGCAAGGCGCGAGGTCACGCCTTTACCCGGTTTGACTATTTCGGGCATGGCGAATCGTCCGGTTCGTTCGAGGACGGCACAATCGGGCGTTGGGCTGACAATGCGGTGCACGTTTTGGACGAGGTGGCCGACGGGCCGCAAATTCTCGTCGGATCTTCCATGGGCGGCTGGATCATGCTGTTGGCGGCACTCAAGCGCCCGGAAAAAGTGGCGGCACTGGTCGGAATCGCGGCGGCGCCGGATTTCACCCGCGACCTGATTCCCCCGGCGCTGACGCCTGACCAGCTGGAACAGATCGATCGTGACGGTTACTGCGACATCCCCAACTGCTACGACGACCAGGAGCCTTACCGGATCCGGAAATCGCTGCTGGAGGAGGGCGATAACCACCTCCTTCTGAACGGTGAAATCGACCTCGACGTACCGATCCGCCTTATCCATGGTATTAAAGACGACGACGTCCCCTGGCGTACCGCGCTCAGGATCATGGAACAGGTCAGGACGGACGACGTGGAAATTCAGTTTGTCAAAGCGGGCGATCACAGACTATCAGAACCCCATGATCTCGACCGCCTGACCCGGACGGTCGGTACATTGCTGGAGAACGTTTAGGTATGGATGCGATTGAACGGATGCTCGGCGGGTACCGCGCCTTTCGCGCCAACATGCCCGAGGATCACACCAAGAAACTGCGCGCCCTGGTCGAAGCCGGGCAGAGCCCCCAGGCAGCGGTCATCGCATGTTCCGATTCGCGCGTCGATCCGGCGTTCGTGTTCCGTGCCGAACCGGGCGATATCTTCATGATAAGGAATGTCGCCAACCTCGTTCCGCCGATGGAGGAAGAGGGCACCTTTCACGGCACCAGCGCGGCGCTCGAATTCGCGGTCCTGGGTTTGAACGTGCCAAACATCATCGTGCTCGGCCATGCGCACTGCGGCGGTATCAATGCGATGATCAAGGGCGATGAGGTCGTCAAGGACGGCTACCACTTTGTGCCGTCCTGGGTCTCGATGCTGTCGTCGGCACACCGCCGGGTTCTGGCGACCATGCCGGACGCGACGCCCGAAGAAACCCAGCGCGCGTGCGAGAAGAATTCGGTTCTGGTCTCGCTCGAGAACCTGACTACATTCCCCTGGATTCGTGAGCGAATCGCCGAAAGGTCGCTGAAGTTGCACGGTTGGTTCTTCGATATCGAGACGGCCGAGCTTGAAATCTACGATTCCAAATCCGGGCGTTTCGAACCGGTTACCTGATCACTCTTCCTCGACCAGGATTGCCTGCAGGCCGGACCGGTAATCCGGATACTGCAGTTTGACGCCGAGTTCGTTCAGAATGCGCTTGTTGTCGACGCGGCGATTGTCGTTCCAGAAACTCAGCGCCATCGGGCTCATGTTCCGTTTGGCGTCCTCGAAACTTTGCAGTTCCGGTGGGTCCTTGCCCAGAAGTCCGCAGGCATAAGCCGTGACTTCCGCGGGCGGGGCCGGCTCATTGTCACAGACGTTGTAGACCGTCCGCGGATTCGGCTTTGCAATCGACGCGGCCAACACGCGGGCGATGTCATTGACGTGGATGCGCGAGAACGCGTGGCCCGGTTTGTCGATGCGCTTGGCGCGTTTCTTTCGGATCTGATCGAACGTCGACCGGCCGGGTCCGTAAATGCCGGCCAGCCTGAAAACATGCACGGGCAGGCCGTGTTCCCGGTGCAGGGCGAGCCAGGCGTTCTCGGCCTCGACGCGGCGTCGCGACCTGTCGCTCGACGGGTTGGTGGGGGCGGTTTCGTCGACCCAGGCGCCGTTCGTGTCGCCGTAAACGCCCGTGGTCGACAGATAGCCCAACCAGTTCAGCGACGGCATGGATTTGATGGCGTCCGCGGCGGCGTTCAGCACCGGATCGCCGTTTTCGTCCGGCGGGACAGAGATCAGGACATGGTTGCAGGCATGTAGCTTGGCGGTCAGATCATCACGTAAGGGCTCGCCGCTCCAGAGTTGGGCGTCGATACCGGCTGCCAGAAGCCGTTTCGCCTTGTCGGGGTCGCGCACGGTGCCCATCACCGTCCATTCGGCGACCGACAAATGGCGTGCCAGTGCTTCGGCGGAAAAGCCGAGGCCAAAACAAAAAAGGCGGGGACCGCCGCGTCGCGTCACGTCTTACACTCCCGGTACATACTTCTCAGGGCTTGCCGCGGACCGTCGGGACCCGTAGAAGCCATGGATATGCTTGAGCCGGAGTATAACCGTAAAGATCGGTCCGCGCGATGACATCCGTTCGTTCTGTTGCCGTTCTGTTTTCTCTGTTCCTGGTGTTTCCCGCTGCGGGGCATGCGCAGGAATTGAACCATGCGCGCGAGTATGCGCGGTGCATGGGCCTGGCGCCGTCCGATCCGAACGACGCGTTCGAGATGGCGACCGCGTGGAAAGGCCTGGGCGGTGGTGACGCCGCGGAACACTGCGCGGCGGTGGCGCTTCTGTACGCGGGACAAACCGAATACGCGGCGCGACGGCTGGAAGTATTGGGTGAGACCATTGTCGCCGAGCCGGAATTCAAGGGGCAGATTTTGGCCCAGGCCGGGCAGGCGTGGCTGCTGAGCGGCGATCCCGCCCGCGCCGAAGCGGCGTTGACGGAGGCGGTCAAATTGTTGCGCGGGCGCCCACAGGTAATGGTCGACCGCGCCCAGGCACGGGCCGCGATGGGCGACTACAAGGGGGCCGTCGAGGATCTGACCAATGCCATTTCAGCGGACCCCAAGATGGCCGACGCTTATATGTTCCGGGCCAGCGCGTACCGGTATCTGGATGAGTTGGGCAAGGCCAAGGCCGATATCGAAGCGGCACTGTTGCTCGAACCGGACAACCCGTCGGCGCTGCTGGAACGCGGTATCCTGTTCCGGCTCGACGGCAGGGACGCGGCGGCGCGCGACGACTGGCTGCGTGTACTCGAACTCGACCCGGATGGCGAGGCGGGACGGATGGCGCGCGCCAACATCGAAAAGATGGACGTGAAGGTCAACTAAGCAGGTGGCTTGGGGATGGCCGGGGTGGCCAAGCCGCCGTCTACCGCCGCTAAATCAAGCAATCAGAAATCCAGATCGGCGTAGTGCTTGGGCGGCGGCGCACTTGGAATCCGGTCGCCGAGCAGCGGGCGGAAACTCGGTCGCGACTTGATCCGCGCATACCAGTCTTTGGCCAACTCGTGATCGCCCCATGGCACGTCGCCGATGTAATCCAGCGTCGACAGGTGTGCGGCGGCGGCGATGTCGGCGAGCGACAGATCGTCCCCCGCCAGCCATTTGCGGCGCTCCACCAGATACGAGATGTATTCCATGTGGGTGTGGATGTTGCTGTGCCCGGCGCGGACCTCGGCCGAATCCGGTTCGCCGAGCCCCAAGAACCGTTTCATGAATTTCTCGCCGACCAGTTTTTCCGTGACCTCGATGTTGAATTTGCGGTCGAACCAGTCGACGAGACGACGGACCTCGGCGCGCTGATACGGCTGGCGGCCCATCAGCGGCGGGTCGGGATGCATTTCGTCCAGAAACTCGGATATCACTTGCGAACCCGAAAGCGCGGTGCCGTCCGGCTCCACCAGTACCGGCACTTCTCCCATCGGGTTGATGGCGAGGAATTCGTCACGGCGGCGCCAGACGTTCTCCGCCTTCATTTCGAAATCGATGCGCTTTTCGCCGAGAACAATGCGGACTTTTCTGCAGAACGGCGAAAGCCAGAGATGATACAGGACGCGCATGCAATACTTCCGTAGACCGGCGCCCGATCAACGTCCGCTGGCGAAAACGTGAACGGTCGTTAGTGGCGCCCGAACCATCGAATACGCTATCAAGGGGACAGATGGCAACCATCGGCTGACCACAACCCAGCCCGCCGCCAGTGAAGAAACGGAACTCGAGCGTGAACAGGAGCGCAGCATGCTGATCAAACACCGCAAGGCCTCGGACGTTTTAGGCTCGGAAATCACGCCGAAATCGGTCTTCGACGACCGCCGTCGGTTCCTGAAAACAGCGGCACTGGCCGGCGCCGGACTGGCCGCGAGCGCGCTGCCGTCGCTGCCCGCCTATGCCGCGCGCACCAAGCTCGAAGGCGTCGAGAAGACCAAGTGGTCGGTCGAAAACCTGCCGGAGAACGACACGCCCAACAGCTACGAGGACGCGACCAGTTACAACAACTTCTACGAATTCGGAACCGCCAAGGGCGACCCAAAGGACAACGCGCAGGATTTCAAGACCTCGCCGTGGGAGATCGCGGTCGAAGGCGCGTGCGCCAAGCCGGGTAAGATTTCGTTCGAGGATCTCATCAAGCCGGCGACGCTTGAAGAGCGCGTCTACCGTTTCCGTTGCGTCGAGGCGTGGTCGATGGTGATCCCGTGGGTCGGCGTCTCGCTGGGCGATGTGTTGAAGCGGTTCGAGCCGACATCCGACGCGCGCTATGTTTACTTCGAAACGCTTTTGGACCCGGAACAGATGCCGGGTCAGCGTGCCCCGGTCCTCAACTGGCCGTATAAAGAAGGCCTCCGGATGGACGAAGCGATGCACCCGCTTTCGATCCTCGCGGTCGGCATGTACGGCGAAGTGATCCCCAACCAGAACGGTGCGCCGGTCAGGTTGATGGTGCCGTGGAAGTACGGCTTCAAATCGATCAAGTCGATCGTCAAGATCAAATTCCAGAAGTCGATGCCGCCGACCAGCTGGAACGAGGCGGCGGCGCGCGAGTACGGGTTTTATTCGAACGTCAACCCGAAGGTCAGCCATCCGCGCTGGTCACAGGCGAGCGAACGCCGGATCGGTGAAATCTTCAAGCGCAAGACGCTGATGTTCAACGGTTACGAGGAAGAAGTCGCCAGCCTTTACGAAGGCATGGACCTTCGGAAGTGGTACTAACCCGCCCGGAAATGCGTCATGATCGCACTCACCATGTCAGATACCGGAACGGTAAACGGCGCCTCGCGCACCCAGGATAAAACCAGGACCGCGAACAGGCGCGATCCGATGGTTTGGGTGATCAAGCCCGCCGTCTGGGTGTTGTGCCTGGCGCCGCTTGCGTGGCTCGGCTGGCTGGTGGCCGAAACGATCTTTTTCGGCGGCCGCGGGCTGACGGCCAACCCGGTCGAGTTCATCAACCGGTATCTCGGTGACTGGGCGCTGCGGTTTCTGTTGATTGCGCTCGCGGTGACGCCGGTGCGGATCCTGACCGGCTGGAAGCAGGTGGTGCGGTTGCGCCGCCTGTTGGGGCTTTTCGCGTTTTTCTATGTCGCGCTGCACGTCGCCAACTATGTCGGGCTCGATCAGTTCTTCGATTGGGGGGCGATCTGGAACGACATCATCAAGCGCTGGTACATCACGGTCGGGATGGTGGCGCTGCTGTGCCTGATCCCGCTCGCCATCACGTCGACCAAGGGCTGGATCAAGCGCATGGGCGGCAGGAACTGGAACAAGTTGCATAAAGCCGTCTATGTCGCGGGCGCCGCGGCCTGCCTGCACTTCTTCATGATGCGCAAGGGGCTCCAATACGAGCCGCTTGTCTATGGCGCGATCTTCGCGGGGTTGATGTTGGTGCGCGCGGTGGAGTCGCTGAAGCGTCTGCGCATCGCGTCTTGACGGCTTAAGCGGCTTCGGCCCGGCCGCTCAAGGCCGGCAGTTGCACGGTAACCTTGGTGCCACTGCCCTCCTTGCTATCGCGTCTGATTTCGCCTTCATGCAGTTCGACCAGGGATTTTACGATCGACAGTCCGAGCCCCGCGCCCGGGGCGGCGAGATGGGCCTCATCTGACGGACGCGAGAAGGGCTCCATGACCTTGCTTAGACGTTCCGCCGGAATCCCGATGCCGGTATCCATGATTTCGATCAGCACATGGCCATTGGCGCGCCTCGCGTTAAGCGCGATGTTACCACCGGGTTCCGTGAACTTGATCGCATTCGACAGGAGATTAAGCGTAATCTGTGCCAGGGCGCGTTCGTCGGCATGAATGATCAGGCTCTCTTCCGGGTATGCCGTCTGTACGGCGAGTGATTTTTCGGTAACGTCGCGTTCGAAGTTGTCGAGGGCGGCGCGTAAGACAGATAGGAGATTCACCTCCGTTTTTTCGATCTGGCGCTTGCCGGCTTCGATGGTGGCGATATCGAGGATATCGTTGATCAGCGACAGTAGATGCTGGCCGCTGGCATTGATAATCTGAAGATAATCCCGGCGCTTCTCCGCAGGAAGTGCCTCGTTTCCCCTCATCAGCAATAGATCGCTAAAACCGAGAATGGCGTTGAGCGGTGTACGGAGCTCATGCGACATCGTTGCCATGAACTGGGACTTGGCACGGTTGGCGCGCACGGCTTCGTCGAGCGCCGCCTGCCGTTCCGCCTGCACGCGTTCGCGTTCCCGTTCAATCCGGAAACGCCGGTTCTCGCGGTTCAACAGCACCGAGCCCATGAAAATTCCGATGAAGACGGCGGTGCCGAACGGCGGACCCATGGCGACCATCAGGTTCAGGCCGTTCTCGAATGTGCCGACGAACAGGAACCCCGGCATGATGGCGGCGGTGGTGATCAGCGAAGCGATCGCCGTTGTCAGTAGATTGCGATGGGTGAACGGCAACATGTACATCACCGTGCCCGCCGTCGCGGCAAGGCTCACACCGACAACGCCCGCGGTTGTGCCGCCGCCGCCCAGGTAAATGCGGTACAGTCCGGCGAAGACGGCGCTGACTAATGCCGAGACGGGGCCGCCGAACGCCCCGCTGAGGGCGACGATGACGTTGCGCTGGTCGACGATGACGCCTTCGTGGACGGGGATCTTTACATACATGCAGGCAATGGCGAAGGCGCCGAACATCGTGCCCATGACGATCTGGCGCGCGTATTTGTCGATCTGTTCTAGCTGCTTGATGATGACACCGTAAACGGCCACCAGCAGGATCAGCACAACCAGATTATTCAGCAGCCCAAGGAAGAGCTCCGCGCCAGACACCATATCGGTTAATTCCGCTCCCCGTTTACTCGAATATTCCCCATTAATGAGATTTCGCCACTAAAACGGGAGCCATGTCGAGTAATTGATTATACGTAGAGCCGCGGCAGGTGCCGTCAGTGCGCCTCATCCCAATTGGCGCCGGTGCCGATGTCGACTTCGAGGGGGACGTTGAGCGTGGCCGCGGACTCCATCACATCCTTGATGGCGGCTTTGGTCTTTTCGACCTCTTTCTCGGGGACTTCGAAGATCAGTTCGTCATGCACCTGCAACAGCATGCGGGCGTTCAGTTTGTTCTCGTCGAGCGCCTTCTGGACCCTGACCATCGCGCGCTTGATGATGTCGGCGGCACCCCCCTGGATCGGTGCGTTGATGGCCGCGCGCTCGGCGTTGCCCCTGACGGCCTGGTTTTTTTCGTTGATGCCGCGGACGTGGCATTTCCGGCCGAACGGCGTTTCGACATAGCCCTGATCGTGGGCCTGCTTCTTGGTCCGCTCCATGTAATCCTTGATGCCGGGATAGCGCTCGAAATAGGCGTCGATATAGCGTTGCGCCTCGCCGCGTGGGATCGACAGCTGACGCGCCAGCCCGAACCCGGAAATGCCATAGATAATCCCGAAATTGATGGCCTTGGCCTGGCGGCGGACCATCGGGTCCATGCCCTCGATGGGGACGTCGAAAATCTCGCTGGCGGTGATGGCGTGGATGTCCTGGCCGTCGGCAAACGCTTTCTTGAGCGATTCGATATCGGCGACATGGGCCAATAACCGCAGTTCGATCTGCGAATAGTCCGCCGACATGAGGATATGTCCCTTATCGGCGACGAAGGCCTGGCGGATCTTGCGGCCTTCGTCGGAGCGGATCGGAATGTTCTGAAGGTTCGGGTCGTTGGACGACAGCCGACCGGTCGAGGTGACGGCTTGGCTGAACGACGTGTGCACCCGTCCGGTATCGGGGTTGATGGTTTCGACCAAAGCGTCGGTGTAGGTGCTCTTCAGTTTTTGAAGCTGACGCCAATCCAGGATCGTCTGCGGCAGTTCGTGTCCCTGGATCACCAGGTCTTCGAGGACATCGGCGCTCGTCGAGTAGGCGCCTGTCTTTCCCTTCTTGCCGCCGTCCAGCGACATCTCGTCGAACAGGATTTCGCCGACTTGTTTGGGTGAGCCGACGTTGAATTCGTGCCCGGCCAGTTTATGGGCGTGCGTCTCCAACTCCGCCATGCGCTTTTCGAAATCGGCGGAAAAGTCGCGGAGTTTCTGGGCATCGACCTTGATGCCGGTTCGCTCCATTTTCTCCAGCACATAGATCAACGGGCGTTCGAGACGCTCGTAAACGGCGGTCATGTGTTCGCGGGCAAGGCGCGGTTTCATCAGTTTATGAAGCCTGAGCGTAATGTCCGCATCCTCGGCGGCGTACGGCCCCGCCGTATCCAGCGGCACCTTGTCGAAGCTGACGGCGTTCTTCCCCGATCCCGCGACGTCCTTGAACTTGATGGTTTCGACCTCGAGGAAGCGGAGCGCCAGTTCGTCCATGCCGTGGCCGTGCAGCCCGCCTTCAAGCACATAGGACAGCAGCATCGTGTCATCGACGGGCGCGACCGTGATGCCGTACCGCGCCAGCACCTGCATATCGTATTTGATGTTCTGGCCGACCTTCAGAATGCCCGGGTCTTCGAGCATCGGTTTAAGAAGATCGAGCGCGTCTTTCATCGGAATCTGTTCGGGCGCATCGGCATCGGTCGTCGCGTCGCCGTCGCCCAGGTCGAACGCTCCCTGATCGCCGCCACCGACATGGGCGAGGGGGATATAGCAGGCTTTCCCCGGCGTGATGCTGAGCGACACACCGACCAACCCCGCCTGCATGCTGGAAAGGGCATCGGTCTCGGTATCGACGGCGACGACGCCGGATTTTTCGGCCGCCGCGATCCATGGTTTCAAATCGTCAATCTTCTGGACCAGCGTGTATTCGGTATCCTGCGCCTGCTTTTCTTCTTCCTGAACTTCCGCGGCATCGGCGGCAATGCCGTGCTTGGCGGAGATCGAAGAAACGAGGGTCTTGAATTCCTGCTCTTTTAGGAACGCCAGCAGCTTTTCCGGGTCCGGCTGGCGCTTCCTGAAGTCGTTCAGTTGCAACTCGACCGGCACGTCGATCTTCAGCGTGACGAGTTGTTTGGAGATGCGCGCCTGTTCCGCCTGCTCGATAAGTTTTTCGCGGCGCTTCGGCTGTTTGATCTCGTCCGCTTTCGACAAAAGCGTTTCCAGATCGCCATACTGGTTGATCAGCTCGGCGGCGGTCTTGATGCCGATCCCTTGCACCCCCGGCACGTTATCCGTGCTGTCGCCGGCCAGGGCCTGCACCTCGACGACTTTGTCCGGGCCGACGCCGAATTTCTCGACCACCTCGTCGGCGCCGATGGATTTGTCCTTCACCCCGTCCCAGAGCGTGATGCGGTCGTTCACCAACTGCATCAGATCCTTGTCCGAGGACACGATGGTGACATCCATGCCTTTCTCGGCGGCCTCTGTCGCGTATGTCGCGATCAGGTCGTCGGCCTCGTAATTCTCCATCTGCACGGCGGGCACGTTCATCGCCTCGGTCGCTTCGCGTACCAACGCGAACTGCGGGATCAGATCCTCGGGCGGGTCGGGCCGGTGGGCCTTGTATTCGGGATATATGTCGTTGCGGAAGGTCTTCCGCGCCTTGTCGAAAATCACCGCGACGTAGTCGGCCTCGGTGTCGTCGATCAGTTTCAGCATCATCCGGGTATAGATGTAGGCCGCGTTCGTCGGTGTCCCATCGGAACGCGTCATCTGCGTGCGCCGACTGCCCATCCCGGCGAAGTAGGCCCGGAAGATAAAACCGGAGCCGTCGATCAGAAACAGATGCTCGCGATCGGGTTCAGCCACGTCCGCCCTGACCGATCAGTGACCGGCGGCGACTTGGGCGCCTTCTTTCAAAACGAACTTCTTGGAGCAATACGGACAGACGACCTCGTGGGTGTCTTCGTCCAGATGCAGATAGACGTTCGGGTGACCGAGCGGGCCGGAGCCGCCGTCGCAGGCCACCGTCATGGTTTCCACTTCGATCGTTTCGTCGTCCATTGCATCCTCCGTCACATGGCCCCGGCATCATACCCGCCGGGTCTCGCCGATGCCAATTCTTATGCCGTATCGCCCCTCGGGGCGTTTCTCATGCCTCAACGCCCCTTACGGGGCGTTATGCCAAACCGGCGGGACCGGCTCAACCGTCGATGAAGCGGCCGAGGCGCACCGCGGAACCACCCGGGCCCAGGCGTTTCGACGGCATGATCAGCACGCAGTTGTCATAAGGTGTGACGACTTCCTCGTCACCGTCATAGGCAAGCACGGTCCCCGCCTTCTCGATGACCTCGAAGCCGTGGTACTCGTCAACGAAGCGGAATTTGTCCGTTTTGATGGTGACCGGGCCGGACACCTCGATGAACTGCTGCGGTTCCGGGTCGGGGCCGACATGGGGGGCGATGTCGTCCCGGGTTAACGCGCCGGTGTGGGCCAGGAAGCGGAACAGCGATTCCTTGGCGACGATCTCGCTGGCCTTTTCCCAGTGCTGGCCGCATTCGACCAGCAAAGAGTTCTTGGGGCTGTCGGGATTGATGAAGTCGCCGTAGTCGCGCATCCGCTTGCCGGCGGCGTGACCGTGATCGGATACGACGATCCGGGGCACGCCGGTGCCGCGCGCCAGTACGCGCCCCTTGGCGAGCGGTCCCGATAAGACAAGGGCTTCGGTCTTCTTCTGCATCGAATGAATGTCGAGCAGCAGGTCCGCGTCCGCGACGAATGGACGAAACGCACGGGCGCGCGTCAGTTCCTGCGACTGCCGGTCGCCGTCGAGCACGTCTTCGGACCAGAGCCGGTTGAAATCCTCGTCGATGAAGCGTGACACGGTCGGGTCGGCGGGGTCGTAACTCAGGTACGCCTCGACATTGCAAAATGCCAGCGTCAGTTTGCCCTGACGCGGCTGAAGGCCGGTCTTGAAGAAATAATCCAGTGCGATGGCGCCGCAGATTTCGTTGCCGTGAACGACCGCCGTCACCATCACGTGCGGTCCGGGTTTGCCGGAATCGAAGGTGGTGACGTAATCGAGGCCAGTATTTCCCGCCTTGTAGGCAGAGATATCGGGGGCGGTGATTTCAATCGGGTATTCGTTTTCGACGCGCGGTGTCACGGGCGGGCTCCTGGAAATTTGATTTCTGGATATGTGCCCCTGCCGTTTCGCAAGTCAAGCCCGCCGAACAACCACCTTCACGCGCGCCAGTTGATAGCGTTTCGTTTCAGATAAGACAGAAACGCCCGCCCGAGCCAGTTGGGCGCCGTCTCGGACGGGAAAACCGCATACACGCTGTGTTCGAACTTCGGCACGAAAGGGCGGATGACAATCTGGTCCGTGAAATTCGATATGACCGGAAACGGGTTGATGACCGTGATGCCGAGTCCCGCGGCCACGCATTCGCATGCGGCATGGTTGGTCGTGGTCTCAACGATGATATTCCGCGTAATACCGCCGCGCTCGAAGATTCGGTCGACGCCGCGCCTGGCTTTCAGGTTGCTGGTGAGCGCGATGAAGTTTTCGCCTTCCAGGTCCTTGGCGTGGATGGTCTGGCGGCTCGCCAGGCGGTGGCCGATCGGCATGGCGCAGATGGACTGCGTTTGCAGCATTGTCTCCATGCGCACGCCGGCGTGGGCGACCCGGTTCGTGGTGACCGCGAGGTCCGCTTCGCATGACGTGATGCGGTTGATGGCTTCCTGGCTCGACACAACGCGAAATTCGATCAGCACGTTCGGATGCGCCTGCTTGAACTCGACGATCGTCGGCGTGACGAAGTGGCTGCAGAAGCTCGGCGGGGCGAGGACGCGCAGCCTGCCGCCCCGCGACGCGTCGGCTTCCACGGCAAACCGCCGGACGCGGTCCAGGCTTTCGAAGACATCATCGAGTTCGTTGTTGAGCGCAAGTGCTTCCGCCGTCGGGACAAGCCGGCCGTTCTGCCTGAGAAACAGGATCATGCCGACCCGTTGTTCGATCTGGGCCAGCGCACGGCTCACGGATGGTTGGGATATGCCGAGCCGTTGCGCCGCAGACGTCGCCGAACCGGCGGAGATCGTGGCACGGAAAACTTCGAGCTCACGGAGCGAAGGTAATTCAAGCATGACAACCCAGGCATTCGAATTATGTATGTTCTTATACTAAATATGCATATGGATGACTATTTGTCATCTCTTGGGAACATGTCATCATGATCGGTGAAACGGCATCAATGCCGTAACGAAATGATAAATCTCAGGGGCGCGTTTCAATCGCGCTCCGCCTTTCAGTCAGGGAGCAATGACAATGCACTTCAGGAAGACACTCGCAGTCGGCGCCGTTGCCGCACTGCTCAGCCTGCCGGGCTTCGCCCAGGCGGAATCGCTGACGATCGGTTACGGTTCAGAGCCGTCCTCGATCGATCCGCACTATCACAACTTGACGCCGAACAACTCGATGGCGGCGCATATCTTCTCGCGTCTGATCGAGCAGGACGAAAAGCAGCGCCTGACGCCGGGCCTCGCGACCGAATGGAAAGCGGTCGACGACCTGACGG
>MDSW01167262.1_pt1 | contig 26890 bp, 17 predicted proteins | sample 811171 | NCBI WGS metagenome assembly MDSW01 (sample SAMN05326641, study PRJNA326480) | marine metagenome | isolation source: seawater | place: Atlantic Ocean: North West | collected 2012 | reverse complement strand
CGTCGTCGTCGCCGCCGCCGCCGCCCGCGGGGGGGGGGGCGCGTCGCCCTCGCCGTCGCCGACCGGGGTCGGGGCCGGGGCCGGCGGGGCGCGACGCCAACCCACGAGCTTTTCCGTGAGGTTCAGATCTTCCGTCGCGGTGCCCAGGACGTTCGTCTCCACCGCGGGCCACTGGTCGACGGGCCACGACGCGTACGGCGTCGCGCCGTCCGCGAGGACGAGCGCGGCGTCGCCCTCCGAGAGCCCGGCCGTCTCGCGACGCTCGTCCTCGTCCTCCATCGTCACGTCCTCCAAGACGTCGTTCCAGAAGGACGCCCCGGCCGCGTTCGCCATCGGCTCGTCCGCGTCGTCCCTCGCCTTCTCGGCGTCGTCGCTCGAGCTGAGCCCGCGGGCGTTGCGAGCGAGTCCGGCGCGTTCGAACTCGACGAGATCCATCGCCGCCGCCTCCATGTTACCCGAGTGCGACGCCAGGACCTCGGCGATCGTCGCGGGATCGAGGCTTTCAAACGTGCGCTCCAAAGACTTTTGCTCCGTGTGGTACGCGCACCGTCTCGCCGCGGCGCGACGGGGCATCCCCGAGACGCGAACCATGGCGTCCGTGTATCGAGACAGTGACGATGCGCACCGAGTCGTCCGTCCGTCGCCAGCGTCTCTCCGAGCCGTCGGAGCCTCTGCCTAACGGGGAGGAGATGCCCCGGAAGAAGAAGGGAATAGGCACCCCAAGTTTTTCCAGCGCTGGAACACGGATTTTCAAATCATCACGGCCGGATGGCGCGCAAATCGTGGCTTTCGCCTCCCTTTCAAAACCTTTCGGAACCCGGTGACATTTCGCCCGACCGCCCCTTTTACCACGGTCGATTTTGATCGGCAAGTTCCGAAACCGCATCCCCACGACCTCGCACTTCGACGTTCGTCATCGCCACCTCCCTTCGCCGTTCGACTCGAAAAGTGGCTCGAACGAGAGGGGACGTCGCCGACGACGTGTCCAGCGCAAAAAAAAAGAAAAATGTAGACCAAGACGGGCTCGAACCGCCGACCTTCTGCGTGTAAGGCAGACGTCATGACCAACTAGACCATCGGTCCATACAAGAATTTTCAGAAGGGGGTCGCCGGCCGAATTCGAGATATATGTACCGCAGTGTTTGGTTTGACCAACCGCGTGTGCGGGAGCGACGGCATTGCTTGCCCACGTTGGAGCTCTCCGCCCCTCCCCACTCGACCGCGCCCCCGGGTGGGTGGCGGTCGCAGCCGCGTGAACCTCCAACGAGCTACTGGAGATCCCCGGCATGGCGTACGACCCGCGCGATGGCGGACGGTCGATTCCCGACCCCCCGGCGTCGTCCAGCCTTGACCCCTCGGTCGCGACGGACGACAACGACGACGCGTCGACGCCGCGCCACGCCGCCGCGGCGTTCGGCGCCTTGGACGGCACGTTCACGTCCCCCCCCTTCCGCGACCGCCGCGGTGAGCCCTTCGCGCTTCGGGAGCCGGCGGGCGCGCCCGCGCCCGGCGGCTCCCACGTGGAGTACTACCGGTTCGCGGACACCGGTCCCCGGTCGCCGAGGCGAAGCGTGGATGGGTCCGATCCCACGAACGCGCTCGGCGTGCGCGTGCCGAAGCGACCTCGCCCACCGCCCGCCCCGGACGACGACGTCCAACCCACGCGCGCGTTCGGGGCGTCCCCGGGGACGAAGCGCGCGCTCTCCGAGCTGATGGCGAGCAACCTGCTCCGCCTGAACGTCTCCCCGATGGACACCGCGTCCTCCCCCGCGGCGGGAGGATTGAACTCCCCCGTCGCGGACGCGCTCGCGGTGACGCCCCCGAGCGGGGCCGCGGATGCGTTCGCCGCGGCTCATCCTTTCGGCCGCGCGGACGCCGAAGAGGCGCGCGGGTCGGGAGGTGCGGAGGAGCGACTCGCGGAGGAGGACAGGGCGGGAAAGGCGGCGGCGCTCGACGACGCTTCGCCGTTTGAACCGACGCCGATGATGTCGGAGGACGCCGTCGCCGTCTCGCCCGAGTCTCCCACGCGCGCGGGCGCGGGTCAGGGCACGATCATCGACCGCCGACGAAAGTCGATCTTGTCCGAGCAGCTGAGCGGGATCGCGCCGATGACGCAGCCGCTGCCGTCGCCCTCGCGCCTGCTCGGAGCGCTCGGCATCGCGGGGGACGGCGGCGCCGCCGTCGTCACGCCGTCCTCGCCCTCGGCGGAACCCTCGCCGCGCGCGGACCTCAGAAGGCAGGCGATACTCGGCTCGGCCAAGCGCGCGTCGCTGCTGATGCCCGGAGGGTTCCCGCGCGGCGACGGCGGCGGGTACGTGATTAACCTCGCGGGCGTGGACCCGACGTCGCCGCCGCCGCCGCCGAAGTTGTTCCTTCCGGCGCCCATCGCCGAAGAACACTCGGACGACGACGACGAAGACGCGCGCATGTGAGGAAAGGCGGGTGGCGGCGCGCAGGCGATCGATCGCGCACGCGTCGCCCCGCGCGGATACCCGAACGAGTGCGGTTAGAAACTAAGAACGCTAGAGCTAGAGTTGATCTAAAAAGTAGCCACGACGAGAAGTCCGTCCGTCGCGGCGAGCGTCGCCCCGACAGGCGACGGAATCACGTCGTCTTCCCGCGCGCCGCTTCGCGGCCGAGGCGCACCGCGCGGGCGAAGACGGGCGCGTGTTCCCGGAGCGGGAAGTGCGCGAAGTGCCTGCAGGCCGCCTCCGTCTCGCCGCCGGCGACGCGCGTGCGGTACACGACGCACGCGCGAAGCGGCGGAAGCCCGCATCGTCCGTTCTCGTCGTAGTCCACGTCGATCCAGCCGAGCGGGACGAATCCTTGAGCCGACGATTCCGCGACGCCGCCCGCGCACACCCTCACGCGTCGAAGCGGTTGCGCCTGGACCGGGGCGAAGCGCCTCGAGCCTTGACGCAGTAGGCACGCGCGACCTTCCGCGTCGACGCCGTCGGTCTCGCCCCCCGAGACGAGCATCAGTTCGACGCGAACGCACATCTGCGCGCGAGCGAAGGCGCCGTCGGCGGCGCCCCACGAGGACAGCGCCGCGCGGCGTCGCGTGATGTCGAGCGATTCGAGATGGCGCCAGAGCGCCGCCGCGCAGCCTTCCTCGAACGCGGAGAGATCATCGTCCGCGGCCCACGTCGTGCGCGAGGGGCGAGGCGCGTTCGCGCCACCGCCGCGTCCCCGCGTCGCCGCGGTCGAGCCGAGAGGCTGCCTCGGGCGGAGTCGCGGTCCCGCGGCGGCGGCCGATCCGCCGAGAGACCGCGCCCCGGCCCTCACCCAACCCGCCCCGGCGGTCGCGCCCTTCCCCGCTCGCCCGCGCGCGAACGCGTGGTCCTGGCCGTCCGTCAGACTCGGGTCGATGAACACGTCGTCGAACCGAGTTCGCCGCGGCGGGTCCGTCTGCGCGCCTCTGTGGAAGACGACGTCCGCGGGCGTCGGCGAAGGGGAGGGCTCCGCGGCGATCGCCGCCGCCGCGTCGCGCCGTCTGCGCTCTAACATCCGAGCCATCCCCTCCCTGAGCTCTCGCGTGGCGCGTTTCTCGCGTCGCAGGGTCTCTTCGAACGCGTCCTCGGGATTCGGATCGTCGTCGTTCGCCCTCGCCCGGGTCTCGACGTCGCCGCCGCCGCCGCCGCCGCCGAGACGCGCTCGCCCGTCTTCGGCTCGGAGGATGTCCTCGACGGCGCGGCGAAGCGTCGCTCCCGCGTCGTCGCTCGACGTCGGGCGCGGCGTGATCTCGCGCGCGAGCATCGTCCGCGTCGCCGCCACGGTTTCCGAGCCGCTCAGGGTGCAGACGAGCCGGGGCGAGGGAGACACCGACGGGACGGCCGCGACGCGCGGACCTCGGGACGTCGGGTTCGCGGACGGCACCCTTCGAGGTTCCGGCGGGTGCTCACCGTCGCTCGCGTCGTCGCCCGTGCCGCCGAACAGCTCGTCCCAATCCGTCGACGCGGTGAGCTTCGCGGCGGCGAGCCCGGAGCGCTCGCTCGTCGCGCCGGGCGGCGGTCGAGCCCCGCGCGGGCGCGTCGTCCGCGAAGATGTCCGCTCGACGAGCACCCGGAGATCTTTCCAGAGGCGCTCCATCCGCGCGTCCGCGGCGGAGACCGCGGCTTCCAGGTCATCCGCGTCCATGGTCTACGGCGCGCGCATGTCTTCCACCGATGATGACGTCGAGCACGCCCGATATCGCCCTCCGTTCCGGAAGGCGGTGTGTTGTGCGACCGAACACCGCGCGGCCGCCCAACGGTTCGGAAATTCCGACAACGCCACTCGTCGCCCGTTTTTCTCGTGCGCCTCAGCCGAAAATCGTCAAACCGCCCGTGGCTGCGACGTCTCGAGGCGGAATTTCGGTCGTCTCCCCGACACTTCGCGGTGTGCGACTGCGATGGCGGTCTCCATCCCCGCCGATCGGCTGACCCCAGCGTCGACGGAGCCAGCTCCGGTGGGAGGTTACCCATCGGTGAAGGTCCGCGCGGCGGATGCCGATCTGCTGCCGTCGCGCAGCCTGTATCATCAAGACACCGGCGAGCTCATCAAAGATTATCTGAAATACGACGAAGTTCCCGGCGTGACGAACTGCAGCGTCGTCACGCTCCCCCCCGGGATGGTCATCGAGAGACACGTGCATCCGTCCAAGTACGAGATTTTTCTGACGAGTGGCGGTCGGGGCGTGTTCAAGGTGTGGGCGCCGGGCGCGGCGGACGGAGACGAAGCTCGGGAGACGTTCGAGCTCAAGCCCGGGGTGTGCTGCACGATCGGCCCCGAGGAACCTCACGAGATCAGAGCCGCGCCGGACAGCGACCTGAGCATGACGTATCTGGGTGTGGTGGCTCCCGAACGGACGAAATGAGCGGGAATCGAAATGAGCGGCGCCAGAGAGAGAGAGCGCGCGCGCGTGGGACGCCGAGTGCGCGCGAATCTGTTGTTGAGAGAGGTTCGATGATCCTAAGGTATCGCCGCGTCACGGCCCCGTCGTCGGCGTCCAAGGTTTGTCCTTCGTCCACCGCCGATTGTGTCGATCGACGTGCGGGACGACGTCAAACTCCATGTCGTACCAGATGTGCCCGGGGTGCGCGTGCTTGCAGCACCAGATCGCGGCGTACTTCTTGATGCGCCGCGAGAACTTCGCGGCGTCTTCCGCGTCCGCGAAGCCTCCGAACGCGTCCACCATCGAGTTGAACCGAAGCACCTTGACCTCGCCGTGATCGCGAAGCAGCTTCTCCACATCCGCGTCCGTGAGATTCTTCGCGGCGACGATCCGAGCGACGTCCTTCGGAGCGCTCTCGCCCATCCCTTGCGTGCACTTCCCGCCTCCGCACTCGTCCACGAGCTCCACGACGACCTGCGACTCGTTGAGCCCCGCCGGAACGGCCGGATTATCGAAGAAGCTGTACTCCCTGAAGTCGATGAATTTCCCAAACTCCGCCTCGGGCTCCGGCCGAAGCCACGTCTCCACCTCGAACACGTGGTCCATCGGACAAAGATACGGAAGCGTCGTGTCCGATCCGGGAATCCTTCCGTCGTGCGGTGCCCACCATCGATCGAAGCCGCAGTACAACTTAGGCATGACGAGCGTCCGCCCCAGCTTTTGAGCGAAAGCCAGCGCGGCGCGAACCTGCAGGAGTTGGTGGTTGACGAGGGCGAAATGACCCTCCACGCTCCTAGCGTCATCCAACAGTTCTCTCGGAACGTCCGCGTCGTACGCCAGGAGCCCGCCGGGAGGGTCGTAATACTCCGGAGGGTCGGCCCACACGAGCGCCTCTCTCAGGCGGTGCCGCTTGCCGTCCGTCCCCGAGAACTGAAACGTCGCGTGGATGACGTAAGGGTCGCGGCCGACCACCTCGTGCATCCTCTGCACGAAGTACGTGTGGCCGCTTGCGAACGTCGCGACGGGAAGGATCCCGATTTTGAGTTTCCCGTGGTACCCCGTGACCACGTTATCCTCGTCCTTCACGCTGGCAGAACCGCCCGCCCTGTACAGATCGTTGAACGCGTTCTGATCCCAGATCTTGTCGTCCTTCTCCAGCACCTCCACCCACTCCTTCGCGAGATCCTTCGCCGTGTGACGCAGAAGCATGATCCCGATGTTCGCCGCGGATCGCGCTTTCCTCGGATCCTCCAGTCCATCGCCCACCGCAGTGTTCGAGAGGTGGTCGCTCGAGGTCAAGACGTCCGCCTGCGGAAATCTCGCGACGTACGGCATCGGGTTCCGCAGCCACGCGGTGTCGACGTCGGACACCAGTATGTCGAGGCCCATCTCGGTGAACAGGTGTATGAGCTCGATCTTCTTACGCCCCATCTTGTGAAAGTTTTCCGTCCCCCACCCGAAGTCGGACGTCGTCATACCGCTCTGCATTGCGAACGTCGGCACCTCGTCGTCGATGAGCTTGGTGAGAAGTTCGTTGTCCATGGCGCCGACGAGGAAGTTGCGCACCCCGCACTGCCGCACGTTCCGCACCCAGTTCTTCACGAAATCGTGATAGTGGTGATTCGCCCACGTCACCATGACGACGTTGTCTTCCGCGTAGTGATCGGCGAGCTCCAACGTGAGCTGGTTGTCCTCGGGCCGGTCAGACTTTGGCTTCACGTACGTCCCGGACGGGTGTTTCGCCAGCGCCGTGCGATTCTCCGCTCGTGGCGCGGGAGGCGGAGGTTGCAGAGGAAGAGGAGGCGGAGAAGGAATCGAGGGAGCCGAGCGAACCGAGGGGGGAGGAGGAGAAGCCTTCACGATCGTCACAGGAGGGGGTGGACTCCCAGCCTCAGGCACGTCGTCGTCCTCTTCAGCTCCATCCGTCGCCGGCGGCTTCGTCACGTGACGAACGTAATGTTTCCGAGGGGACTTTGCGTTGGAAGAGTGCTGCGTCGACGCCGCCGCAGGCGTGGGGTTGACGACGCCGACAGCCGGTACCAGCTCCGTGTGCGTCAGACGGAAACCCACGTACGATAAAAGCACGACGCATATGGTGTACGCGACGAGCCGCCTCCCGGTACACTTCATTGTGGAGACCGCGCCCCGCGATCTGAGTGGGTGACAATCCAAGGCCTCCGGTGCCGACCGGGTCGCCGGCGAGGGGCTGGAAATCCGACGACGACGACCCGAATTTTTTTTTTTCTTCTTTCGCCCAACATTTTTTATCAAACGCCGATTGGTGCCCTCAGACGTCCCGTCGCAGGGTTCTGTCGGTGGGGCGCGTGCCGTTGGAACTCGGGGGGTTGTCGACATGAGCTCGATCGCGCAACTGGTACGATTATGTCACTTTACACGGCTCAACCCTTTGGTGTTTCCTCCGCCACGACCGTGGAGTCATCGTTCACGGTGTCCACCAAACGTCGTGACCGCCCTCGCTAACACACCTCGACAACAACAAATCTTCACAGGAGAGCGCGTTCGCTTCGAGCGATGACACTGTGGTGGCGGCCCTCCCGGTGTTGAAGAAGAGCTTCATTAGCGGGGTTGGAAGTGTGGCGAAGCGCTTCGTGAGTTCTCCCGACCGAGGCTTGCCGTGTTTCCATCCACGTGACCCATCTGCGGTCCGTCATCGTCGCTCACACATCACGCCTTCCCCATAAAAAAAATGCGCAGGTCCCCAAGACGCCGGGCAAGCCCGACCAAAAACCTCGCGTTCTCGCGGTGACCGTGCTTCGCCACGTCGAATCGAGAAGGTTAATCGTTAAGGTGCACGTCCTGAAGGCGAACGGGCCGAACGAACTGAGGGTGAGCGACACTTGGGACCTCAAGCAGCTGACTCGCGTCGAGTTGAAAACCACTTCGACTTCGGCGACAGAACTCATCCTTGCCGTCGACAGCAAAACCTTGGGGTGGACGTGCAGTCACGGTGAGGACCTGCCATCTTTCATCGGATGTCTCTCGGTGCTTTCGACGGAAACCCTTCCGGCGCCAATGCCGGTCACGGGGATTGACAGCGTGGATGTGGCACGTTGGGCGGAAGAGTACCGAACGAGACGCGACGAAGGCAAGGCGAGGGCGCCGGAGCAGAAGGGGCGAGACAGGAAAGGAGACGCGTCAACTTCGGGTGTGCAGTATCTCACTAAGGAGGAGGAGAAAGACCTCATGACATATCTCGACACGTACGACGTCGACATTGGAGACGTCACAACGCTGGAGTCGCGAGTGCGGGAGGAAGTCTACGAACTCGAAGCAGCTAACGCGCATGCTCTGATGGAGCGGGCGAAAAACACTGCTCCGCTTCGTGCCGCGCTTCAAACGTGTGACGGCCACTTGGATGATTTAGAGCACTGGCTGGCGGTTTTCAGCGTGAAACTGTCAAACATGCGCCAGGATATTCGCGCTATCGAGGAAAGAAATAGTGACCTCGAAGCGAGCTCGAGAAACAATAGCATACTCATCGAGACCATGAAGGAGTTTATCGGCATGTTGAACATGCCGCCTGGAGTTGAAGAGACGGTCCGCTCGTGCACGTTCACTTCGGATGAAGACATAGAGGCCGTAAACGATGCGATCGAAAAGCTGCACGCGTTCAAACAAAGACTTCATGGAAAAGAACTTCAGCAATACTCGGGCATGCGAGCTGTGAAGGAACAGCAGGAATACTGCAACAACCTGTGCAGCGACTTAATCGCGAAAATAATTGCGCGCGTCAAATCTGTTCTCGAGGTGCGTCTGGCGTTCACGTATGAATTTTTACAAAAAAGCGCTTCGTCTAACACGTAACTCTCTTTCTTTCTCAGGAAGCTGTCATGAAAAAGATAGATGAGGGGCTCGATTGCATCGAAGACGGACTGCCGCAATATCCCGATTGGAAGTTCATGCATGCAATTGTTGGGAGGTATCAGAGCGTCATACATTCACTCAAGAAAATCGATGAACGTGGACGGCGGTGCGTGGAGAAAACGCAAATTTCCTGCATTTGAGAATGTTTTTGACGTGAAATATTCTTCCTTTTCCAGGCTGATCCTGCGGACGTACTGCCAGGTTGCGAACAAGCTGATGCGACATCAGTTAAGAGATACAGTCGCGCAAGTACGAAAGGCATCCGAGAGATCTCGGCCAGACAAGGCCTTCACCATCGCTCTCGATCGTTTCGTCGGAGTACTGGTGCGTTCTTTAATTCTCTTCATCGTGCCATAACTTTGAATTATTAACATTTTGCTACTTTCTAGGTTGACGAGACGGCGTACATGATCGAAGCATTTGACGATGAGACCTTAGGTGGGGATCGCGCGATGTTTCGTGGCAACAACAAGGCGGATATTCAATCTCTTCTGGAGGGATTTCAAGCGGAGCTGATAAGGGTATCAGACTCCGTCGCGAAAGTCGATTCAATGCTGTGTGTTCCAATGCTTGGTAAGTGCCGGGTTTGAATGTTTTTCTTCGATTGTTCACTTACGCGAGATCGCATTTCTCAGGTTCTGTTGGTCGCGCACTCGCCAAAGCGGGCGATAGCGATGATGACCCTCTCGTCGCTTGTCTCGACGCCTGTCATCAAAGTATTCAAAGCAGGCTTTTTGCATTTCTCGACGAATCGATTATCAAAGCGGAAAAGCCTTCGGAAAGCACGAATCGTTCCGTTGTTGATGCTCTTTTACGAAAGAAAGCGGAATGCGCTGTGCTGAATGAAGTTGGGTTTCCGTCGCTGCTCATATCAAAATTTCAGAGCTTTGAAGAGGGCGGGACGCAACGCGTTAACCACGGGCTCGACGCAACCTACGCGAAAATCCTTCGAGCAACCTTCGATTCCATCGAATCATCTGCTTCGGAGGACAGTAAGAGGGCGTCTCGAATAAGGTTGATTAATTACGCGCACCTTGCCGAGCACCTTCGGGAACCTGCTGCTCAGATCGGCGGCATTGTTGATGAATACATGCGCGCCGCTGAAGTCGCGCGTAAATCAGCCTGCACTGCCTACGCTTCGAAAATTGCTGAAAAGGACTTTGGCCCCGCCCTGGAGGTTGCGCACCACATGCACACCATTTTAGACACCGGCGTGCCTGTTACTGAGCTTCCTACCATGCCCGGATGCACGCGTGATGCGATCGCAAAGATGCTTCGTTCTGGTTTTGGTCTTCGGGAGAAATCGGTGCTTGCCCTTTTCAAGCGTGTGTCTCAGCATCTCGCTGCTATGTCACCCGCGCTGTTTAACATCGCTTGGGAGGAGTGCACTGACTTTGTCGTCGGATGGTTTGCTTATCTCGACTCTGTTCTGGCCTCCCCGGCGTACGACGAGCCGTTGTCGCCAACCCCTGACGAGTTGCGCGAGATGTTCAGAAAGGTGAACATCCGCGCCACACCCGGCACATCTAGCTAGAGAGAAGTTCGTGAAAATAACAGCAGCAGCTTTATTCCACTGACGGATAGCGTCTGCGCGCCCCTTCTTTCTTGCACTCGCAATACGACCCTCGCCAGGCAACTAGCTTGTCCAAAAGGTATCGCTCCACGCGCCCTCGGGCACTGCTGTTTCTTTTTTTTTCTCAGTTTTGATTTCTTCGCCCCCGGTTTATTTCTTTTGTTTTTTCTGGACTACTGGATGTGGACCGAATGTTATCCGGGTCTCGATATTTCCAGCCAACTGGCGCTGTAGGATCGAGCTTGCGTCGTGGCCACACCACCTCGCGCGGAACGATGGCATCGGTCGCCTTCACTCGTGCCGCATCCCAACGCGTTCAGGTGCATTCGCGCATCGTGTTCCGTGGCAAGCTCCTCAGCCACGCCCACCCAGTCCGGGCTCGCGCGTTTCGCGGTGGGTCGCCGATCGTGATGGTGTCTCGCGTCGAGAAGAGCGACGCGGAGTGGAAGAAGGAGCTCGACCAGACGTCATTCCAGGTGTTGCGCAAGAAGGGAACTGAGCCCGCTGGGACGGGCGAGTACGATAAGTTCTACCCCACGGAGGGGCACTTCGTTTGCAAGGGCTGCGGCAACCCCCTGTACTCCGCCGAGTCCAAGTTCAACTCCGGGTGTGGTTGGCCGGCTTTCGATAAGTGCTACAAGGGAGCGCTCATCACCGAAACGGATATGACCTTCGGCATGAAGCGCGTCGGTGGGTACATCTTCTTTGGGCGTGGCGTTTCCGTTCCGAGTGCTCATCGACGACGCGCGTGTCTTTTCCCCACTCCCCGTTCCCATCTGACAGTCCGTCGCCCGCTCCTCCGATTCCTGCAGAGATCATGTGCGCCGCGTGCGACGGACACCTCGGACACGTCTTTGAAAACGAAGGTTTCACCCCGACGATGGAGCGCCACTGCGTCAACAGCGTCAGCGTGAAGTACGTCGAGGGGGCGCCGGCGGAGCCCTTGGAAGAAGCTAAGGTGAGCAACGGAGAGGGAGGTGGGGGGACATTCGGTCGGTTGGTGTTTCCGCTCGTGGCGCTTTTGGCGGCGTACACCTTGTCGGAGGTGATGGGGAAAATCATGGACTTCTTCATGTCCAGGCAAATCACGGGTTGAGTTCTGATTCAAGTCTCTTTCGTTTGCAGGTCGTGTGAAGCAGCGCGCGCACGCTTCGCTCGCGGCATCGTCGACGCCGTTGGGCGAACGTGGACGAAGACGGAGGCGCGAAGCGCTCGTGGGTAAAAACGGCGTCGCGCGATCGGAAGGGACGAAGGAGAGACGCGAAGTAGAGACGGGCCGCGGCCGGCGCGCTTGCATCACAATCTCACTCACCCAAGAGCTCCAGCGCCTGCGCCATGAAATCGTCCCCCGGGTCGTCCTTGTACTTCATCCCCATCTCTATGGCCTGATGAAACACCTTTACCACGTTCGTCCCGTCAGACGCGGACACGAAGCTGAACGGCAGCCCGTGTTTTTCCGGAAAGGCGAAGCTCCGCTCCGTCACCCTGTAGTCCACGTCAATCTTGTTCGCCACCACTATCGTCGGAATCCCAGGGCAATATTCCTGCAACTCCGCTAACCACTTTCCCAGATTTTTGTACGTCACCTTCCTGGTCACGTCGAAGGCCATGACACACGCGTGCGCCTTGTAAAAATAGCTCGGGTGTAGATTGTTGAAGCGCTCCTGCCCAGCCGTGTCCCAGAAGTCCACGGGCACCTGCCTCCCGTCCGCGCACGTGTAGTTGTGCCTGAAGAGCGTGAGCGCGAACGTCGAGAGCTGCTGCGGTTCGTAACCGTCCATCAGGAATCGTTCCACGAGCTTCGACTTTCCCACGGCTGAATCTCCAAGCAGTATCACCTTCACCGCGTTTTTCGAAGTCACCTGCGCTCGGCGTTGGGGACGCGTGAGTCGAGAGGTGGCGACTTCGGACACGGGGGAGCCGAAAGAGACGGGGAACACGCACCATCGACGGAGCACCGTCATCGTCCTGACCTGACGTGCCTTCCTTCTCTTTCAGCGCCTGAGCGGGGACGGTCGCGCGGAGTCAGAGGGAGGAACATGCGAGATAGGCTTTCCACCGCTCCCGAGAAAACACGCGGTCGGCGACACGCGAGCGAGCGATCGCGGGAAGGTACCTTCAAGAACGCCCCCGCGTCCGTAGCCGCGGCGGTGGCGTCCGTGGTCACCCGCGGAAAGTGATCCTGCGTCATCCTGACGACCACACGAGCACCGCGCCCTCGCACCTGGCGCTCGCGTGTGTGGCGCGTCCGGACGAGGACCTCCCCGAGAAAAAGACGCCGCGTCGCTTCGCGTCGGCGTGCGACGTTTGGGATGAAGACGGTGACGACTTGTCGAGCGCGGTGCTCTCCTCTTCAGCAGTGGTCGCGAAGGGTGCGAGTGTTTTCGCGCCGCGGCGTCTTCCGCGTTCTCTTCGTTCCTATGTCATCGTCGCGAGCGCCGCGTCGTCCGTTTCACCGCGCGTCGCGTCGTCACGTCTCCTCTCGTCGTCGGATTCGTCCCGCTCGACCGACCAGTCGCCGCCTACCTCCTCGCCTGCTTCCTCGCGCGCGCCGGCGCGTCCAGTTCCGCCGACGTCGCGTTTTCCTTGGTCGTCGTCTCCCGCCGCCCGCGGAGCCCGCGCTTGGTTCCCGGGCTCGTCGCGACCGATCCCGTGTTCCTCCTGTCGGTCAGAGGTTTCGTCTTCTTCACGATCGTCTCCTCCTCCTCCTCCTCCTCCTCCTCCTCTTCTTCTTCCTCCTCCTCCTCCTCCTCTTCTTCCTCGTCCCCCTCGTCCGCGGCGCCCCAGTCCGGCGGCGCGGGAAGTTCCATCATGGGAACCTCGGTTCGGATGCCGTAGCTCACCAGCTTCGCGACGCCCGGCGTGACCATCTCGTTTCCGGCGGGCACGATCGCGCCCTCCTCCTCCTCTTCCTCGTCGTACTCCTCGTCGTCGTCCACGATGGCCGCCTTCCGCGCGGCGCGAGAGGGCATGAGCCGCGAGGGTTCTGCGGCGGGTTTCGCCGCGCGACCCGCCGTCTGCTTTTGCTTCTTCGCCCTCGCCCGGGGCGCGCCGTCCCCGCCCGCCGCCTGTCTCGCCGTCTTCACCTCGAACCCGGGCGGCAGGTGGCTGTAGTCCCCCGCGCGCGCCCTGGCGCCCTCCGCGCCCGACCCGTTCGTCGCGGAGGTCTGCTGCAGGGTGAAGTACGCTCGCGGGAACGCGACTTGCCCCGGGAACGCCCCCGTGTCCCATCCCCGCCTCGTCGCCTCCTTGTGGAGGACGAGCAGGGCGATGTCCGCGAGGACGTGCGCGCCGCGCGTGCGCCCCTCGTCGACAGCGTCGGCCGCGAACTTGAGCTTGCGCAGGATCTTGCACGCCGCCGGGACGGACTCGCCCGAGGTGCCCGTCGTGAGCGCGGCGACGAGCGCGCTCGCCGCGTACTGGAACGGCCGGTACGCGGCGCCGCCGTTCGCCTCCCCCGTCTCGCCGTCGGGCAGCGACGGGTGGTGCGCGAGGAAAAAGACGAGGTACGGCAGCGCGTACTCGGGCGCGTGCGTGAGGAGCGCGCGGCTGAGCGCCGCCGCGTCCTGGTTCGCGCGCCTCGAGGCGGCGGCCTTCACCGAGGCGGCGCGGCGGCGCGCGTGTGCGACCACGTCGGAGAGCGCCTCCTTCGCCGCCGCGCGCGCTTCGCCTCGGCCGCACCCGGCGACGAGCGCGAGCGGCGCGGCGTACGCGTGGTTCAAGCCGTGCTTCACCACCCCGCGCCGAACCTTCTCGATCAAATCCTCGGGCGCCCTCTCGATCGTCAGCGCGACCGCGACGAACAGCTCGGGGGGGACCGACGTGTGATCGGCGCGCGCCACGACGAGGGTCGCCTTCGCCGCCGCCGCGCGGAGCCACGCGTGGTCCGCGCCGGCTCCGGCGACGGCGTCGTCGGCGGCGTCGAGAACCTTCGCGAAGACGCCGAGGGCGCGTCGGACGAATTCGCCGCGCGCCGACGCGCTCGCCGCGCCGCCGCGCGCGGGCCAGCCGGCGCACCCGACGGCGAGCGCCTTCATGGCGCGCGCGCGGAGCTCAGCGACGGCGCTGACGCTTCCCGGGGCTCGCGACTTGTGCCTCGGCAGGGGTCGCTCGAGGATGTCGTCCACGACGAAGGACTCCACGTCCGCGAGACGCTCCCGGAAGAGGTCGGGCGCGAGCGTCGCCACCGCTTGCATCGTCGCGAGCGCCGCGGGCAGGTTGCTGTCGAGGAGATCGTCGTCGCGGGCCGCGTCGACGACGCCCTCGAACACGGCGCGAAGGTGGTCCTTCCCCGCGCCTCCCGCGGCGGCGAGCTTCGCGAGCGCGCGCGTCGCGTGTTTCGCCTGCGCGCGCGTCCCCTCGACGCACAGCGCTTTGAGTCGGTCGCAGATTTTCGCCTTGTGCGCGCCGGGGCCGTCGAGGCAGCTCAGCGCGGCGTCCGCGGCGATGCGGCACGCCGCCGCGACCACGGCGTCGTCGCGATCGGCGACGAGGCTCGAGAGCTCCTTCGCCGTTCCGTGAAACGCGCGCGGCGCGCTGTGCGCCATTTGCACGAGGTGGTCGAGCGCGGACGTGAGCGACCCGCTCGACGCGGGATCCTTCGCCGCGCCCGCGACGACGTCCAGCACCTTGCGCGCGTGCTCGCGCCCGAACGGCTGCTGCGCCACCTTGACCAGGAGCAGACGCGTCCACTCGTACGCCGGGCTCTTGCTTCCGACGCGCTTGAGGATGTCCCGCGCGATCGTCTCGGACTCCGCCGCGGTCGTCTCCGGCTTCAGCAGCGTGGCCAAGCCGCGGAAGACGTTGCCGTCCTTCATCGCGTGGAGCCGCTCGACGTGCGCGACGGCTTTGGTCGCGTCGGGGAAGTGCCGCGCGACGGCGGCGAACGCGCGCTCGAACGCGCCCTCTCGGGCCGCCGCCGGTCCCTCCTTTTCGTTCGCGCTCCTCGAGTTCTGGCGCAGCGCGAGGTACTCGCTGACGTCCGCCTGCGCGGCGGCTTTCGCGCGCAGCATGAAGCTGAACGCCTTGGCCGCGTGCGCGTCCATCTTGCACAGCGCTTGCAGCCAGAAGAGGGAGCGGCGCTCCGCGGAGACGCGCGGCGGGAAGAGATCCGCGAGGATGGGCTCCACGACGTGGTGGCGGACGTCCGGCTGCGCGCACCCCTTGAGCAGGGCGGACGGAATCCAGTCGAACCTCTGCGACTCCGCTCGCGGGGTCTCGACGTCCGCGAACCGCGCGACGTACGCGCGGTACACCCCGCCCAGGCGTTTGAGGACGAGGTGTCGGACGCTCGCCTTCTTGTCCAGCACGCGCTCGCCGACCGCCTGGAGGAGCGCGGCGTCCACCATCTGCGGCGACGACTCGGCGACGTCGCACACCGCGGCGACGGCGGCCGCGCGCACCTTCTCGTCGTAGTCCAGGAGCCTGTCCTCGAGGTACCCGGAGAGCTCTTCGTCGGTCGCCGCGTCGAGCGGCGACGCGGCGACGCTCGCGAACCGCGACGCCCACCGGCACATCTCCGCGCGAATCTCCGCCGACTTATCCCCGAACCTGCGCAAGAACTGCGAGAGGTAGTGCGCGAAGTCCTTCGCCACCGCGCTCCCCGGCGCGGCGAGCACGCGGCCGAAGAGCGCGACCGCCCGGCCTCGCGCCTCCGCGTCGTCGCGCTGCAGCTCGTCCATAATCACCGGCCACACGGTGACGAGAGACGTCGAATCCACCGCCGCCACCGCCTCGAGGACGTCGGCGTAGCGCTTGCTCAGAGGGTGATCCCCCGCGCCCTTGTTCCCGATGGCGTCCACGAGGAAATGCTGCAGCGCGAGCTGCAGGGTGTTCTCGGACTTGCGCACGAGGGCGCACGCGACGTCGTGCGCCGCCGAGTTTTCGCCGCGCGCGGGCTGCACCAGGCGCGAAAGAATCGCGCCCAGCGTCCCCGGCGACACCTCCTCCGCCTCCTCGAGCATCGTGCCGAGCACCTTGGTCACGTCCTCCTCGACCAGGGAGCTGTTCGTGGGGTTCACGCTCTGGAACATGACCTCGAACAGGTCGTCCACCAGGCGATCCGCGCCGGGGCACTCGAGGTCGAGCATCGGCACGCACAGACCGATGGCGGCGACGTTCTGAAGCGTCGCGTGCGCGGGCTGAAACGCCGACGCCGCGGGATCCTCCAAACACCGCATCGCGCCCATGAACGCGAGGTACACGGACTTGAGCGTCTCGTCGTTCTCGTACGGCTCCTCGGGGGCGAAAATGCGGAGGACGTCGCTGAGGCACAACGCGACGTACAGACGAACGTCCTGCGGGAAGCGCGCGGACGAGAGGAGGGAGATTTTGTAGGGGAGTGAAACGCGGGTTGGGGGGAGAGACACCGCGTCAGCGAGATCCTCGGCGGGGGACGAATCCGGAGGGGGCGACCGCGCCGGTGCGAGGATTCGGGAGGCGCGCCGGCGCACCTTGTCCTTGTGGTTGATGAGCTGCTTCAGGACGAGCGTTCTGGGCAGGTTCTTCATCTCGCCGCCGTCCTCGCCCTGGCCGACTTTGCTCAGCGCGTCCGAGACGTCCTGGAGGAAAGTGGGAGAGTTTCAAATTTCCGGGGTCAGTCGTGGATGAGAAGCGTCGAGGGGTGGGGAAGGGGGGAACTTCCGCGTCCGAGATCGCGCGCGCGCACCTTGAGAAGCTTGAGGAGCGCGCTCTTGCCGCTCTTCGACGCGGCTTCGAGCTTCGCGCCGAGTTCCTCCGCCATCGCGGCGTACTCGACCGTCTTCTGCTCCCCGTCCACGTCCATGGCGCCGTGGATGAATGCCCCGGGCTCGGTCCGCCTCCTCACGTGCGCACTATCCGAGCTCGAGCGACCGCTCCTCGGCGAGCGGCGGGCGGAAACCCGTCTCGTCCACGCGCTCGCGACGCGACGTGCGGTGTGAGAACTGCGCTCACCCCGATACGCGCGCGCGCGGTCGGTTCTGTCGCCTGGAGCACCCGCGGACGCCACTGTGAATAAGTCTAATAATAACGACTCTGCCGGGGGCTGGTCGCGAGGAGCAGTTGGTTTTGAAACTTGCCGTCGAATCGGCGGCGGACGACGGGTTTTTGACTCGCGACGCTGGGCGGTGTTCGTGAACCCTGGATGACGGTCTGATTCCGTCGCTGATGACTCGATCGAGGCCGGGCGAAATGAGGGGCCGCGGGCGTCTGAAAATCAGATCCGCGGCCCGTCGCCACAAGCCGGCGCGCCGAACCCGCCCGCGGCGTCGCTCGTCTTCTCATCTGCTCACCGCGCCCGTTTTCGCGGCGTAGGATCCACGCGCGCGATGGCCGTCCAGCAGGAGCGCGACGCGCTCTTCCACAAGCTGCTGTTGAAGAAGGACAACAAGCACTGCTTCGACTGCGGCACCAACAACCCGAAGTGGACGAGCAAGACGTTCGGGGTGTTCGTGTGCCTGGACTGCAGCGGCATCCACCGCAGCATGGGCGTGCACATCTCGTTCGTCAAGTCCGCCAACATGGACAAGTGGACGAGCGAGGAGCTGGACGTGTTTCGGTGCTCTCAGGGAAACGCCAAGGCGCGCCTGTTCTTCGCCCAGCACGGGTGGCAGGACAACGAGCGCGGACGGATCGCGCAGAAGTACACCTCGCGCGCCGCGGGTCTGTATCGGAACATCCTGACGAGGGAGGTGGCCGCTCTGCACAAGGGAGAGAAGATCGTGAGTCCGGTGACGTCTCCTAAGGTGAGCATGAACGGAGGAAAGGACGGGGACTTCTTCGACGCGTCCTTCGAAGAGATCGCGGCGCCGATGCCCGCGCCCGCTCCGCCCAAGCCCGCGCCCGCGCCGACGGGACCGATGGTGCCGCCGCCGGCGCCGCCCGCCGCGAAGCCGAAGCCCGCGGTGAAACCCGCGGTGAAGAGCGTGCTGACCGGGCGGAAGACGGCGATCGGGGGGAAGAAGCCGCTCGGCGCGGTCAAGACGGGTGGGCTGGGCATCAAGAAGCTCAGCGTGAAGGTGGACGACCGGCTGTTCGACCAGGCCCCCAAGGAGATGCCTCCCTCGCCGACGAAGTCCCCGAAGGCGCCGTCGCCGCGCAACTCGTGGGGGTCGCACGTCGCGCCGCCGACGCAGGGACGATTCAGCTACAACGTCGGCGGGTTCGGCGAGGAGCCCGCGGAGGAGGAGCCGAAGTCTCCGAAGTCTCCGAAGTCGCCCGCGAAACCGGCGAGCCACGTCGGGGTGCCCAACGGCGGCGGCGGCTTCCGTTCGATGAGCGCGAAGAACGACCCCGCTCGGCAGCCCGCGGCGCGACCGACGGAGAGGGACGACATCGCGCAGAGTCGGTTCGGGGGTGCGAAGTCGATCTCCTCGGCGTCGTTCGGAAACGGCGCGGGTAGGGAGGAGAGCGGCTTTCGCGAGGGATCGCAGCGCATGGCGCAGTTTTCGGGCGCCGGGGCCATCTCCTCCTCCGACTACTTCGGCGACGATCGCAGGCGCAGCATGGACACGGACCACTTCGACATCACCGCGGGCGAGCTCATGAGTAAGATGTCCATGCAGGCGAGGGAAGACGTGCAGAAAATTAAGGCGGTCGCGAGCAGGGGCGCGCGAGTCATCGGCGATTTCCTCAACGACCTAAAGTGAGCGAGCGACGAGCGCTTTCGTAAAAAAAAACGGAGACGGCACCTCGAAAACGCGCCGACGATCTCGACACCCCCCGGCCCCGGTCCCCCTCGTCGGTCTACGACCCGAGCGTGATCCCGACGATTTTCACGTCCACGACCGGCTTATCGTTCTTATCCGTCTTGGCCTTCTCGATGATGTGCACGACGTCCGCGCCCTTCGTCACGCGTCCGAACACGGTGTGCTTCCCGTCGAGCCACGGCGTGGCGACGGTGGTGATGAAAAACTGCGACCCGTTCGTGTTCGGCCCCGCGTTCGCCATCGACAGCGTGTACGGGCGATCGTGCCTGAGCTCGCGCGTGATTTCGTCCTCGAACTCCCTCCCCCATATCGACGTGCCCCCGGTGCCGTCCCCGAGGGGATCCCCGGTCTGCAGCATGAACCCCTTGATGACGCGGTGAAAGATGAGATTGTCGTAGTACCCGTCCCTCGCGTGCGTCGTGAAGTTCTCGCACGTCCTCGGGCACTCGTCCGGAAACAGCTTCAGGTGGATGTCCCCGACCGTCGTGTGCAGCACGGCGCCGCGCGCGTTCGCGGCGTCCGCGCCGCCGCCCTGCGCCAGCGCCGCGGGCGCGAGCATTTCCTCCGCGGCGGGTTTCTCGTTGAAGACGTCGCGGCCGCCCGCCGCGTCGTCCGCCTCCGTCGGCTCCCGCCGCGTGAAGAGATACAGCCGCGGCTTCCCGAACGCCGTGCACACGATAGTCGGGTCCTTCTGCACCGCGGATTTGATGTCCTTGCCGCTCCCTCGGCTGCGCTTGTCCTTCTGCGGCACGCCCTGGAACACGGCGAGGCGCGCGAAACGCTCCGTGTTTTCCACCTTGCCGACGACGCGAGCCGTCTTCATCGTCACCAGGTTCACCACCTTGATCCCGAGCAGCGTGGCGTACAGCAGAAAGTTCCCGCTCTCGTCGAAGACCGCGTTCGGGAACCCCACGCCGTGCGTCTCCGCCGAGGCGCGCTCCATCTCGCGCTCCACCGCGAGCCGCCGCCCGAAGTCGATGTCCTCGAGCCGATGCGCGTCGCCGCCGGCGCGCTGCGCCTCCGCCGCCGCCTCCAGGCTCTCGTCGATGACGCACCGCAATTTCCCCGTGGCGAAGCGGAAGACCCTCACCCTGCGGTCCGGTCCGAGGCACGCGAACTGCTCGCCGTCCGCGCTCACCTCCAGCGACAGCGCGCTCGTCTTCGCCTTCGCCATGCAGTACAGATCCGTGTCGAGCTTGAATCGAAAGTCGACGGCGTCCGACGGGAACTCGTACGTCGTCGGGGACCAGTACTCCACCACGCCCTTGTCGTCCGCGGAGATCACCGAGCGCTTCGCGGCGTTGTACCGCATCGCGCGCACGGTGGCGCGGTGCGCGGAGACGATCTTCACCGGCGTCGCGGCGTCCGACGCGGCGTCGTACACGTGTATCGCGCCCGTCGGGGCGGCGATCGCGATCTTTTGCTGGGCCTCGCCCTTGCGGTAGACGAACTCGCACGCGGTGGGCTCGAACGGCAGACGGATCATGAGCGTCATGTCGAAGTTTACGACGTCGTAGATCTTCGCGGACTTGTCCTCCCCGATCGTGGCGCAGTACAGGCCGTCCGCGCTGACGCACAGCCCCAGCACGGGACCCGCGTGCGAACGAAAATGCTTCACGAACTCGATGCCCTCGTAGCGCTTCTTCCAGAACTTGAGGTGCCCATCCGCGCTGGCGGTGATGAAGAAGTCCGTCCCAGGCGTCGCCGCGACGTGCGTGACGACGTCACGGTGCATGTAGCTCTTCTCGTACATCTCCCCGCTGGGTAGAGAGTCGAGGTACACCTGCTCGAACGCGAGCGTCTTCTTCTTCTTCGCCGGCGGCAACGCGGGACCGACGTCCTCCTCCTCCTCCTCGTCCCCCGCCCCGCCCGCGGGGGGAGGCGCGGGACCGATGTCCTCCTCCTCGTCATCCTCCTCGCGCGCCCGCTTCACCGAAGCGTCGTCTCCGGCGCTCATCCTCGCGAAGGCGCCGCGCGCGGGCCCAGTCCGCGCGGGGCGGATTGGCGGCGTCATCAGATCACGAGAGTGTCACAGGGGAGGGCGTGCTCAGATGTTGCTCATTCCTGTCGTCGGGTCGCCCGGACCGTCAAATTTCTTTCACACTTGGAACTTTTACAACTCTCCTTTCGCTCCGCGCGACGACCGCGGCCCCGCGAGTCCTACGCCGTTCTTCTTGCCTGAGGGATCATTCACTCATCACGTCGTCTTGTTCGTTCTCCGATGACTTTATCTTCACACGCGTCATGATAACCATACCTCATTTCCTCACGCGACGACTGAGTGGGGAAGTTGGGGAAGTCTGTTGCTCTGCGACTTGTCGTCGTCGACGCGGTACGCGTACTCGTCTTCGTCGTCGCGTTGCGTCTCCGAGCGGAGTATGAACCACCGCCCGGTGACGTACAGGCTGGAAGTGAGGAGTTCGATGACTGACCAGAACCCGCCGATGATGCCGAGCAGGATGGAAAACAGCGCCGACGACGACATCCTGGCGTCCACGAGGTGGGTGCAGGACTTGACGTTGCACTTGCTGAAGTACTCCTCGTACCGCAGATCCACGCGCGTGGTGTTCACGAAGTTGTTCTCGATCGCCTCGCGAATGCTCGTGTACAGCTCGGCGCCGCTGCTGGAGTAGTGCAAGCCGTCCAATCCCTGTAGGACGAACTCTTTTCCGAGCGCCACCTGGCGCCGCATCGGCTCGGCGGCGCCGAGGAACGCCGCGGCCGTGACGCCGCTGTTCAGGATCGACGTATCCCCTCCTTCGACCTGTTCGATCATCCCCGCGATGTCGGCTTCGACGCCGTCGAAGAACGCCAAGGCGGTGGTCGGGGAGTCCGTCTCGAAGTAGTTGGTGTCCAGCAACAGCGAGTACTGGTCGCACCCGCCGCGGTTGGCGGGGCGAAAGCTCAGATTCGGCACGGACTTCGTCACATAGGTGTATAATTTTTCGACGAGGAAGCGCACGTCCCGGGTGTACAGGGACGCCACCGGGAATTTTTCGCTCAAGAGCCAGCTCGCGGTGGCGGTGCAGTCGCGGCGGGACTCCGGGATCACGTACAGGTCGTTTTCCGCGTCCAGCCACGAGCCCTTGACGTAATCGTTGGATCCCAACCCGAGCGGGTCCAGCGTGTGCATCCGGTAGGGGTACTTGACGTCGTACAAGTCGAACGCGGACACGCGCGTCTCGTTCCACGGCGAGTTGTAAATCTCCGTGATCTTCCTCGTGTGTCGGTCGACCCATCCGCCCCAGAGGCACGACTCGGTGAAGCACTTGTAGTCCGCGTCGTTGTCGTCGTCGTCCGTTTCGGGCATGTCCACCTCGGGGTCGCACGGCGCAGTCGCCGTGAACGTCGAGCCGTCGGGCTTCGTGATCGTCTCGCCCGGGGCGGTCGAGGCCGCGCATCGCGCCTTGAACGCGGCCCATTCCACGGCGATGTCGGCGGGGATCGCGGTAAGTGTGGCAGTAATAGTACCACCGAGCCCCGCGACATTCTGTTGCAACTCCCCGACCGCCAGTTGCAACTCGCCGACTCTCGTGTTTGCGCCGTTGAGGAGCGTGGTGAGGAGCTTCACCCGCTGCGCGGTGTCTCCGGTCATGTCGACGAGCTTCGGCATGTTCATCTGGGCCCAGGCCTCGAGGACGGCCTGCGGCGACTTGGTGATGAGCGAGCCGATCTCCAGGTTCGCGTCGAGGTACGCCTCGAGGCGCGCGCGCACGGCGGCCTCCTCGAGCAGTTCCGTGGACGTGAAGATGTGCTCCTCGTACCCTTTCCGCACCCAGCCGAGGGTGCCGTTGGCGCGCTGGCACGCGTCGTGGACGAACGTACACGGCACGAGGAACTCCGTCCCGCAGCCCGACGTCGCGCCGCCGAACTCGTCGGTGACGCCCTGCTTGGCCAGGTCCTGCTTGACCCAATCGCACGCGGAAACCACGTCCACGACGGGCGTCGAGAAATCCTTCTGGGGGAAGGACGCCGCCGTGCACTCGCACCGCGTGTTCGGATGCCTCGTCTTGAGCTCCGCGACCTCCGCCGTCGTCTTCGGGAACTCCTCGAACACCAGGCGGCTCTCTCGCAGAGCCAAGACCGTCGTGAGCGCGACGACCGCGCACAGGACGGCGACGTACTTGGCCATGGTGAGTGTCTTCCCCAGGCGCGTGAGCGAGGGAAGGTGCGCGTCGATGGCGCCGTCGCTCAACGCGTTTCGGCGCTTCGACGCATCCTCCTCGAAATCGTTCGGAATCGTGAAAATGGCCGCGCAGAGACCCTTCCGGCGCCGAGCGCGAGGCTGCGCGAGGGAAACGTCGGACGGACGCATCGCGTCGGTCGACGAGTCGGAAAGGAACGGGGGCTGGGCCGCTGCGAGGAGGGAGGAAGATCAGCTGCGGTGGCAGAGAAGGATACGTTCGTCACGAGACCCCAACCGTCACCACGGGGGCGGCGGGCGGAAACAACGACATTCGGCAATCGGGGGAAAAAGTCGTTATTTCCCGAGTGATGAGGAGGGCTGCGCCGGACGCGCACCGGAACGTTCGAGGAGAAGGACGGACGCGGAACGTCTCGGGAGTCGCGGATGTCCACGCGTGCCCTGCCGCGCGCGCGCGAGTGCCCCAGCCCCGAGGCGTGGGGCTCCCTCGTCCCCCTCGGAAGAAACGCACGGATGGATGACGTGGAAATATCGAAAGCGATCCACCTTCGGTAGAACCGATGTGTCACGACTGATGAACGACAAAATCACATGACTGGATGATGAGTGAAACTCCAGATGAACCATTTCAACGTTTTCATCACGGCCGCGCGAAATATGTGTAAAACGATCAATCATAATCATCGTCACAGAAGCCTCTCTCCTCGCTCGTCCTCCTTCAGCAGATATTGCACGAGCGCGTCGTCCGAGTCCGTGAGCCAGAGCCCCATCGTCCTCGCCTGTTCCGCCTGCACCACCTCGCCCCCCCTCTCGAGCGCGGCGGCGAAGAGCTCCACGAGCTCGGCGTCGGCGACGACGCCGCCCTCGGGCCCCGTCGCGACGTCGTCGCTCACGAGCCGAATCGCCTCCCGCCAGCTCCCGCGTCGCGCGAGCCCCGCGAGCAGCGCCTTCACCAGCCCCAGCGTCGGCGCGACCCCCCGCCGACGCGTCGCCTCGTCGTACGCGCGCCGCGCCGCGTCCGCGTCGCCCGCGTGCACGCACGCGCGAACGAGAAGCGTCGCCGTCGCCTCCGCGGAGATTTCCGGGGCCAAGTCCCAAGCGAGCGCCGCCGCCGCGCGAGCCCCGCGGAGATCCCCCGCGGAGCTGAACCCCTCGACGAGAATCGCCACGGACACCTCGTCCACCGCCGCGGGCGAGGCGGCGTCGTTCGTGGGTTCGAACCCCCCCGCGGGGTCCGAGGGGAACGCCGCCGCCTCGAACGTTTTCGACGCGCGCTCGAGTTCGCCCGCGGCGACGCACGCGCGGAGCAGCGCGTTGGTCACCGCGGGCGTCGGCGCCACCTTCAAAAACTTCCCGAGCTCGACGATGGCGTACGCCTGCTCCAGGGCGTCCCTCGCGGGGATCTGGTCCGAGGCGCAGTACGCGTGCAGGAGCGACGCGACGGTGCACGCGTCGACGGGGACGCGGCGCTCGACGGCGTCCATCAGCACGTCCAGCGCGGACGCGGAGGACAGCGTCCCGTCGGACGCTTTCGCGCACGCGTCGAGCATCACGTTCACCGTCACCGCGTCGCACTCCACCCCGGGAACCGCCTTCCCTTCCTCGAACGCCGCGAGCGCGAGGTCGCCGCGCCCCGCGCGCCCGCACGCCAAGATCACAGACGCCAGAGACGCCTTATCCGGCGCCGGATACGGTAGAGACGAAGACGCGGGGTTCGAACCCGCTCCATCGTCGTCGTCCTCCCGCCGCTCCGTCGTCGAGGAACTCCGTCGGGAACCCGCGGCGGCGCGCAGCATCCCGCGCCATATGTCGAGCGCGTCGTCGAAATTGCCGTCGCGAGAACACGCCGCGAGCGCCGCGTTCGCGCACGCCGTCGTCGCCTTCACGCGCCGCGTACGGGAGGAGGTCCCGACGGCTAACTCCCGGAAAAGCCGCGCGGCGGCGGAGGACGCCGGAGGATCCCCCCGCGTCTTCGCGCCGCCTTCGGACGATCTCGAACCCGCCCGCGGGTCGATCCCCGCGCCGATGATCCTGAGCATGACCGCGAGGCAGTCCGCGTCGATGGGCGTCCCCGCGCCGACCGCCTCGTCGAAGACGCGCCGCGCCGCGCCCGCGTCGCCCGCGTCCGCCAGGGTCTTTATCGTCGACGTCAGCGTGCGCTCGTCGTGCATGCCCCGCCCCGCGGACCACACCGCCAACGCGCCGTCGCGCGCGGCGACGGCGAGGAGGCCGCACTCTTTCCCGCCGGCGTCGTCGTCTCGGGGAGTATTTTCCGAGTCCGAGTCCGAGTCCGAGTCCGAGTTGTTGATGCGCCGCGAAGAACACTCCTCGGACGCTCGTTCGCCGCGCCGCGCGGCCTCGGCGGCGTCGCGAAGGCAAAAGTGGAGCAACGCGTTGAGCACGTACGCGTCGATGTTTCCTCCGGCGGAGACGCCCTCGCGAACGAGCGCGAGCGCCTCGGGGACGTCGGCGGCGCCGCGGCAGACGCCGCGCGCGATCAGGGCCAGCGTCACGGCGTTCGGCTTCGCGCCGGTGCAGTTCGTCGAGCGCGCGGAGATGAGGGCGTCCCAGACCGCTCGGACCCGCGCCGGGCCCGCGGGGCCCGCGGAGACGGCGCCGAGCGCGAAGTTGAACTCGCGGACGTGGAATCCGTCGCGCGCGCCGGACTCGGCCGAGGCTTCGTACAGCGACCACGCCGCGTCGGACGCCTCCGCGTCGCGCGCGTCCTTGCAGTCCGCGAGCGCGCGCCCGATCGAGCGCGCGTCCGCGAGGACCTCGGGGTCGTCCTCGCGAAGGCGCGCGGCGAGCGCGAGCGCGCGCGCGACCGCCTCGGGAGCGGTGACGGGGGGGTCGCGCGCGCGAGGGTTCCGAACGACGCGGGCGCGGCCGCCGCCGGCGCGGCCCTCGTCGCCGCGGCCGCGGCCGCCGCGGCCCTTCGCGCCGCGGCCGCCGCCGCGGCTCTTGGTGGTCGGCGCGCGGGTGGAGCCGCGACCGCGCTGGCCTCGACGCCCCCCTCGCGCGGGCGCGTCCTCGCTCGCGGGGGACGACGTGGACGACGCTTCCGAGGATCGGGCGGCGGCGAGACGAAGCGACCGCGGCGCGGAAGCGACGCGCGGGACGAACGAGACGCGCGCGTCCGCGCGAACCCATCGCGCGAGGGCGGCGTGCGCCATGGTGCGCGCCACCGGGCCCGACCTTCCGCCGAGAGCGTCGCCTCCCCCGAGGTTCGCGCGGCGAAGGCTCTCGGCGACGCGCTCGAACGACGGCGTTTACGAGTTGAGCAGCGACGACCCCCCCGGCGGAATAAAGTCGGAGCCGGAACGTGCGCTTCCCTTGCTCTCAGTCTCGCGCGCGTCGCGTTCGTGGGATGCTCCGCCGCGCCATGTCGACCGCCGCGCGACCGATATTCGGCAGGATCGAGTCGAAGCTCACGGCGGGTCTGGCGCCGTCGTCCCTGAAGATCAAGGACGAGAGCTTCATGCACGCGGGACACTCGGGGAACCCGTCCGGGGATCCGGACGCGGAGACGCACTTCAAGGTGGAGATCGTCTCCGCGGCGTTCGAGGGGAAGACGGCCGTCGCGCGGCACCGCCAGGTGTACGCGCTGTTGGAGCAGGAGATCAAGGACGGCGTCCACGCCCTGTCGCTCAAGACGAAGACCCCGGCGGAGGCGGAGCGGAGCACGAGCAAGCCGCTGTGAAGAACGCGGGGGGGGGGGGGGGGGGGGG
>MDSW01127579.1_pt1 | contig 26893 bp, 19 predicted proteins | sample 811171 | NCBI WGS metagenome assembly MDSW01 (sample SAMN05326641, study PRJNA326480) | marine metagenome | isolation source: seawater | place: Atlantic Ocean: North West | collected 2012 | reverse complement strand
CCTTGGGGTATATGCACAGAGGGCGAAAAAATTTATGTCTCAAATTTAGGTTTGCAAGACCGATCTTTGCCGCACGTGGTAGCGTTAAGACAAATAAATGAGAATGAATTAAAAATTGAGTCAACTCGGATTAGCAACGGAGCTGCATATACCGTCCTACGACAGATAGTAAAAACTTGACCCTTGGTTGAACGGATTGGTTTTACGCAGGTGTGTTTTGATCTGTCTGTAAAATGCCAATCAAATGGTTAATAAGGAATGATATTGGGACAATTGCTACAGCGAAAGTTGTGTTACCATATGCTCCGCATATCAGACTTACCAGAGCAATTGCCTGAAAAGACTTGCTAAAGCAAAGGACAGACAATAGTGCAAAGAAAAAAAATATAACAATTGTTACAGCGATAAAAATTTCTCCTGACATCGTGGGAAGATGATTATAAACGAATGCCCCATAGCCGTGATTGAGCATCTTAAATGCAGCATTGATACCGCCGTCGTAAAAATCTAAATTTTTACGTATTGCAATAATGATAGCCTCGTAAAACACGATGGGCACTAAAGAAATTACAGCTAATCTCTCGACAAATTTCGAAAGGGTTAGTCTGCCAATTAGGAACGAAAAAAGACTCAATGCGATAAATGTAAAGAGCACTAGGGTCGCACTTAGCATTACTCCTGTTGTGACTGAACAAAAAAGCATACCAATTAAAAAAAGGATCGGACTCTTGAATTTAGCTCCCCTCACGCATTCAATTCTAATCAATTCGCAAATAATTATTGTATAACCAAATAATGCTAGAGGCCCTCTACCATTAGACAATGAATACAAGATCAGAAAAAAAACAGTAATGCCTGAAACAAAATAATTATTTATGAAACCTTTGTTTTGTTGGGCCATGGTCATTGATAATAGGAAGATATTTAGTAAAAATAAAAAGCAAATTATTAACGAAAAGACAAAGTCATAATTAAGGTCAAAAAAGTCGGATATATAAAAAATTGGATAGGTCAGCAGATATCGTAAAAAATGGGCTTCTTCGCCCGAATAAATTTGAAAAGGGGTAAAATTTGACTCCCACAGATAGGTAACCTGATTCCACAAATAAAAAGTTTTTGTATCTGTAAAAACAAGAATTAGTAGAATAGCGAAACCAACCCAGTTGGTATACCTGACCATTTTACACTCCTGAAGAGTTTGATTTGGTTCTCTCTACTCATAAAAGCTTTTAGGTGTAAAGAAACAAAATATATCGTAAATGCCTAATGCAATTGATAGAGACACCCTCGTCTTGAATATCATACCTAATTTTTTTTGATTGAATTACAGATAGAAAGTTAATGTTTTTTGTTAAATCACCACAACATTGGGCTGTGTGATACAAGTGATCAAAGTTTTATTCAAAATGAGAGTTAAATGAAGTTTGTTCGTGTAATAAAAATCAGCGTCATGTGGTTGGTTGTTTTAATTGCTATAATTCTTTCAGCGTTAACATACAGCTTATCGACGACTAATCATCTAAACTCGGTTTGGCTGGCGTTCAAATCAGCGTTAACCGCATCGATAAAAACAGTGATGAACGATCCTCAGTCAACATTTATTCGTGAAACAACCGGGCAAATGTCAGAGGTTTCACTGTCAGGCGATGCCTTATATTCTAACTTAAATTGGAAAGTTGTGGAAACTGAACTATACAATAATTTAGTTGGTCCGGTTTCGATGTCATCAACTGATTGGAGAAAAGAATTCGAAGATTTGGGCGAATATCACCTTATTGCGCTTGATGTTTTTGCAAAACAATACCAACTCAAAATTGAAATAAATGGCGATTTTTATAAAATTTACTCTGAAAATTTTCATATTGTATGGCAGAAGGGTAAAGGATTTTTCAGTGACTCTAGAGACACACTTCAATCCTTTCCGTTGCCGGTTACACCCGTTGAAAAAAATGAAAAAATCTATTTTCCAGTTAGGATTTTAGCAGAAAGATTTGGCTTTTTAACTAAATTTGAAGATGGCCTGATATCCATCGCAATTCCGGAGCCAAATTTTTCAAAACTTGATATGAAGCTTATCAAGTCTCTATCGTTGAATTCTTCTGAAGTCTCTTTATCATACTTTCATAATGCTTATGAGACAAAAGATGCCATTTATCTTGTTGTCGATCATACAAGTGACATTTACCAATTTAACAAACCTAATTACGAGTTTGAAAAAATTTCGATACCCTCGAAATATGGATATTTGGGTCATATTCACATTAATGAAGATACAAATATCATGCATGTTTCGACCCTAGGGGGTGACCTGTTGTCATATGATATGGTCACCGAAGAGATCAAAGAAATCATTGGTGATGGCAATAAAAGGCCAAAGAAAATTGGAACAACAGTTAATCTGGATGATCTTAATCTTTTGTGGATACACTTCTTTGTTTTTGATGAAAATGACAAAAATATCCTATATGTCCTGAGTCAGGATACTATCTTAAAAGTTAATTTGTTGGCTAATCAAGCTACTGTAATTGCTGATGCATCGACTGTAACAGGCGTCAAATATTTAGGTATTTACAGAGGTCACCCGTTTGTCATTGATGGGAGCCCAGATCCAGTAATGACACTTATCAACCCCTCTAGCTATGTAACGCGAACAAACGAGTCCTTTCATAGTTTGTTTAAGGGTGAGAGAATATATGGCGCACGATACCTGAAAAAATTCGATCGTTGGGTCGTAGTGATATCCTCAAAAAAACAAATAGCTGAGGTCGTAATGCCAGAAAAAATTTCTGATGGTGCGGCAAAAGTTATTCGGACGGTTTCTGTCGGTGATGAAATCGCATTCCTAAATAACTTCGGTGATTTTTCAAAATTCATGAACCCAAATGAAGATAAAGTGATGGTTATCGACTCTGATGGTTACAACCTTGTTTATTATACAATTGGTGGTTCTCTCGATGTGTTAACTAACAAAGAACTTATTGGAGAAGAGGAAAAAGTACTTTTGCCTATTGGCTTGCTGAACCGTGGAACAGATCTCTATATCATGGCTAATCTCTCACAGAGAGTGTTTCGATACTCGCTGCTTGACGACAAAATTACTCCGTTTATTGGAAATGGTAGTCCTGAGCGTGACTATCAAAGTGGCGTTCATCGCCTCGACATTGGAATTGGGTATTCAGCCTTTATTGCCGAGGATGAGAATAAAAATATCATGGTTGCCGATTATTTTAATAGACGTATTCTAAAAATTGAAAATGATATTGCCTCAAATTTATTTCCCCCGCCACATTGGGAGCACAGTTCCTCAATACAGGCATTTGCCCGTGTTGGTGGTGAATATTTTTATGTTGATCCGGGGCTTGGTCTCATTTTTAGGGTAAGGGGGGATGATCCTTTGCCGCAGAAGTTTGCAGGAGTGATTGCTAAACATGGGGATGGGGAGCAGACAAGACGCAAAGAAGCTTTACTTAGCTATGCTGATATGGATCATGTCGACAAGGTTAGATTTGGATATATCCAAGGCATTGAAAATTTTAAGGGTAAATTATTGGTTACAGATCAATATCGTCACGGCATTTGGGAAATTGATCCTTTAACAGGCTCGGTGGATGTCATTGCTGGCATGAGAGCACCCACCGATTATCACTATGGTGGTTTTGTTGGTAATACTGGCCTGAGTGCAAGAGACCTTAGATTAGGTGGTTTGCAATTTTTAACATATGACAAAGAACGTGATATCCTGCTTTTACCTTCACAATATGGGGGGACGCTGATCGCAATTTCTGGCGACCTTAAAAAGACTATTGAGCTTGTCCCTGATGTGAAAATTGAGTTGGCTGCTGATGCGGTTTTTATTGGAGAAGATAAAGTAGCAGTTTCTGACACATCAAGAAACGCTGTCCACATTTTTAACGTTTCTGGTTTACGAAATCATCTGAACTCAGTGTCTGGTTTAGAGAATTAAGTCTTTGCTTTACGGAATTTTGTCCCTCAGCAGAACATGATGTGATTGTCGCTTATTATTTGCTGTTTCATTATTCAATTTGTCAATTTAGCCAACCTTTGTTCTGAGCCTTTTCGATGATTTCATTAAAAATTTTTTCACGTGTGAATGCCGAGAAATGGGTTTTATCTATATAAAAAAGGTTGCCCTCATAGGCAAAATGACATATCTCGTCACATATAATTTTGTGGGGATAAACACGTATTATTTGGCTTTGTGAAAAACTATCGAGGAGTTCAAATGCGGGCTTCGAGTAAGTCATAAAGTCGTTGGTTTTAACAGGTGTTAACTTATTAATTTCGGCTGTTATTTCTTTTGGCAATTCGCCAGAAACAAATTTCAAATCATTTTCGTTTTTCTTCCAAAGTTGTAAGGCTAGTTTACCCAAATGTTTGTTTTGTCCCGGCGAAGGATAAACAAACACAATCTTATGTCCTTGATTGATCAAATTTTGAATTTCGTTTTTAAAGTTTTCCTGCCATGAAACTGAATTAGTTGACTTGTAGGAGTCATTGTACAAATAATTGGCCAAGTCACCGCTAAAAATTAGAATTCCAGGTTTATAATTTTTTATAATCTCAAGTCGTTTGGATTGATATCCATCGTCACATTTGATGTTAAATTGAAGTTGAAAATAATTGGCATTAGGAGCAAAAAAACATGAAAAACGGGTTAGACTGTGCAGATTGAATTTTAATTCCGCGTGATTTGCTAAAAACGGTTTGGCAAGAGAAGCAGCTATTGAGTCGCCAATAATGAAAAGATTGGGATGAGAGTCACTGTATTCAAAGAAACAGTAGTCCTCAACAGGTTTCATGCTACATATTGTACCAGTATTATCCCTGACCTCATAAGAGCCACCTGTCCCCAGTTCATTCAAAACACTGGGGAACGCCCACATCCTTCCCGTTGTTTTGCTTAAGAAAACAGTTCCACATAAAACTCCAGCCAAACCCAGAAACATTAAAGAATAAAACCATTTTCTTGATAGCGTGCGCCTGAATGGCTTCTCTACGAAAAGATATGATAAAATTGACAGGAATATCGCTAACAAAATCAATTCAAACTTTTCAACGTTTGTTAATTGGTTTTTGGAAATTCGTGAAAAAGCGAACAATGGAAAATGCCAAAGGTAAAGGGAATAACTAATCAGGCCAACTGATACCATTGGTTTCAAAGTAAGAAATTGGCCAACTACATCTTTTTTCGAGCAAAAAAGAATTATAAGACTCACGCCAACCAATGGAGCAACAGTGATTAGACCGGGATGAGGAGTGTAAGAGCTAAAAGTTATAATTGCTTGAGATAGCAAGGCGAGGCCAACTACAGACAGAAAATTAGAAATCAGTGTATTTTTTTTTATTTTAAGTTTGCCCTCTAGTAATGTGATAGAGGAGCCCAAGAGTAATTCCCAAAAACGAGACAGCGAATGAAAAAAATTTAGTTGAGAATTTTGAAAGTTCAGAGTTTCTGCAATACACAGGCTTATAAGCACCAATGTCGAGATAATCAGGAACAGCCGCTTATTCAAATGTCTCCAAATTATGAAAAACAACAAGGGTGAAAAAACATAGAACTGCTCCTCTACTGCTAGGCTCCAAGTATGGAGTAACGGTTTGAGAAGCGCATCGGTAGCGCCATATTGAGTCACATTGTGGTAAAAGTAAAAATTTGAGTAAAAGCCTAACGATGCGAAAATGCTGTCTGTGAAATCTTGAAGATCATTTGGAATAAGTTCTAACCAAGCGAATGGAAGGGAAAAAAATATTACAATGATAAGAGCGGGAAGAATTCTCCGAGCGCGTTTCTCATAAAATTTAAGAAAATTAAAAGTATTATTTGCTTGTAATTCGTCAAGAATAATACGTGTAATTAGGTAACCACTTATGACAAAAAAGACGTCTACACCTATGAAGCCACCGCTGAAATACGTGGTGTCGCCGATTTGAAATTGAGCGTGATATAGTATTACACTAAGAATGCATATGGCTCTTAAACCGTCGATTTCACTTCGGTAGTTCATGTGGTTATCCCTACAAAACTCTCCAAAGCTACGCGCGTTTTTTACTTATTTGAATTGAATTTATGAAAATCTGGTTATAATTTTAAAAATATTTTCGGTGGCGTTTGTTTGAAATCCCATTTTTTGTTTCACTTTTTTCATCTTGTCCGAGCCCACCGTTAAACTCTCGTGGATAGTGGTGTTTAATTCGTCTGCGCTAGTTACCCTTTTACTCACGCCATTCAGAACATAAGGAATGTTTTTTCGTATTCCGGTGGGGTCTAAACAAATCGTTGGCTTCTCAATGAAAAAAGACTCAAGCATAGTAGTAGATTCTTGAGCAATAATGACTTGGCTGAAGAAGATCAGATCTAAAATATTTTCATCGTCTGGCACAATTAAAAAAGAATGTTTTGAATGACTTAACGACTCGCGGACTTTAAATTTTTGCTGTGCTGAAGAGTCTGGATGAAATTTGATTATCAAGTTTGGGTGTCTGTCGGATTTGGAGTTGAGCCAGTTAGATAAAAGGTTGAGAACTTCATCCTCATCCAATGTGTAATTTTGATGAAACCAAACGACTATACCTATCTCAGAATCTAATTGATCAAAATATTTCGGAGCAACATCTGACTTACTTTTCGCAAGTCGGTCAAGGATTGGTTGTCCTGTTACCACAACGTTGTCAGGGTCAGTCTTCAACAACATTTTCTCTTTTTTTTCTGCATAAAGAGACTTGGTATACTCGCTCATAACACAAATTTTAGTTGGTGAGCTGTAATGTTTGCCCAGAGATACGTAATAAATATCACCAAGCTTGTCGATTATTTCTTGTTGTAAATTGTCATCAAAAAATAAATCATCAATACGAATGCTGGGTTTTTTTAGATTGTCTGCTGCAATTAGTGCTGCTCTTTCAGACTTTGGTGAGTTAGTTGTTACAACTAAATCATATTTATTTCTTTTTATAATATTCTCGAAAAACGTAATTGGCAAAAAGGAATGTCGCCCTACTCTATCATATAGAGTTTCCGTTAATTTTTTGCCATACCGCTGAAGATTCTCAGCCCAATTAACACCTAAATAGCAAAGTGACTCTTCTACCGTTATACCAGACTCTGGATTGAAATTCTGATCAATCAAATCCTTCCCAAAGTTAATTATCTTTTCTTTCTCGGAGCCTGAAACAAAATCCTCGTAACCGAGTGTCTTGTAACCTTGCCTTTCCGCAAGTGGTTTGGCACCTGTCAAAGCAATTAGGTCAACGTCTAAGCCAGCGGTGAGACATCTCTTAACAACAGGAAGAACAATATTTATGTGTCCACCTCCATAGCTAATGACAGCAATTCTAAAGCTCATAACATATTAGTGCTCGAAAGCGCTACTTTCCTTTATAGGCAATAAAATCCGCATGCCGAATGCCAACTGCTCCGGTGAAAAGAACTGATGAACCTGTTATAGCATTTTTGACTGCGTTCAAATCGCCACTGTCAACAGCGTCAATTAATCCAACCGCTTCATCCAAAAATACTTTAAGTTTTTCTTTTAATGGGGAAATAAAATCAACCGATAGTAGTTCACTTTCGAGATCTTTGGCAACAGCACGGAAGTTATCCTTATCAACAATAGTGTTCTTGTTGCAGTTGGCCATCATTGAGGCCAAATTTTGAAGCTTTTCATTTGATCCCGCGAGTAGATCATTGTACCGCACCATAGTAGACTTATCTTCTTCAGTTTGCATCATCCACGTCAATTCTGGCAGCGCAAATAGGTTGGTGAAGGTAAAAGGGTCACACATATTAAGGTGAAGAAATGAATCACCAAAGAGCGATGGTATTGAATAGGGATACGAGGAGTATATTTTCAAGCCTGCTTTTTGACACCAATTTGCAACCTCTCCAAGAGATGGGTCATCTTGGCTCTGGATAACCCAACGATCAAAAATAATTGCCCTTCTTGTGCGTTTAATTGTTTTTTGGCTTCTATCTATATCCTCTTTAAAAAGTTGCTCACAAACATCAACCATTTCGCTAGGTGTTTTTGCAAACTTATACACAGCGTACCTTTGGAGCATGTTTTGAAAACCACCTGATTTGTTGGGGTCGCCAAAAATTAGGTATCCTTCTGGTTTTAAAAATGAAGCGATATGTTGAAAAGCTTTTTCTTTAGCAGCGGTATGCGAGAGAACGCCCCTAGAATGAACAATATCGTAAAGCTTTCCGTCATTGGGATGATAATCAAAAATCGATGAAAGTATAAAAGTTGTATCTTGGGGGGTCTTACAATAACGTTTGAACACTTCTTTGGATATGTCTTGCGACATGTAGTTCATTTCTACCAATGTGCATTTCGCCCCCCAATTTGCCAAATAGATTGTGTTCTCACCAGTGCCCGCGCCAAAATCTATCAGATCTTTTCCAGCAAACATTTCTTTTGGAAATTTGAAAAGATCTCTGTAGAAAAACTCGGCTTGCGCAGCATATCTCTTAAATTCCTCTTCATTCAAATGCGAAAAATATTGTGATGGAATTTCCTCTTGGAAGGTGGCAAGAGTCTCTTTTTCAGTTGATTTAATTTGTTCGATTGTTTTTTCCATGCGCTTGCCTCCTTCAAACGGTTTTAAAAAGTTTTAGTACTGCGTAATTAAACTACAATTGCGTTCGCATCGATACGCGGAAGTTGGAGTAGTGCTTTTTTTGCGGACAGCTCTTTACAAGGATTTTTGGGATTTGATCTAAAGCCAATATGAATATCTAAACCTGCGAGAATATTGAGGGTACAGTTGTTGTAAGACCCGAGGGGATGTGCAACTGCAAGAGGTTTTTGATTAGTAATTTTCTTGAGCACGTCAAAATTTTTCTCATATTCTCTTGATTGCAAATTGTAATCCAACTTATCCATTTGGTGCGGGTGAGTGTGAGAGTGAAGCCCTACTTCATGACCGTCCTCTGCGAGCTTGCATATGTCACGCTCACGCATCCATATCTCTCTGAGTAGCTTTTTTTGATTTAGCCCATTTGCTTTCATAAACTCTTGAACAATGTCATTAAACTCTTCTTTGGACAAAACAAAATCTCTCAAGAACCGAAATTTTTTGTCAGCAAGACTGTAAAAACCGAATAGACTTTCGATCTTTTTCTCATACATCAAAAAGTCTGGGCTTGACCAATTTAAACGTTTAGGAGGTATGTGCTTCTCAAATTCAGGATAAAACTCTTGAAACGATTTGTAAAATCTGACGATTATGTAACTAAGGATTTCAGTTGCTTCCATGCTCTCGTCGAAAATTTTTGTATAAATAAACCAAAAACCCTTGATACCATATTTATCTAAAATAGGCTTCGCTATTTGAAATTGAGATGACAAACCATCATCAAAAGTTAAGCATATTTTACGCGTTTTAATTTCCCTGTCGTGTCTGAACGATACAATGTCTTCATGTTTGATAAATTTATCAATTCCATGCTTTAATATAAACCGCTCCAGCTCAAGCCCTGAGAAAGAGCCTTGTCCAGTCTCGAGGCCATTTTTGTCCCTGAAGCGATGGAACATGTAAGTTTCTTGGAACATTGCAAAGATTAATCAAAATAATTTTCGAGTTTACTATCCCGAACAGTATCCAGGGTTGCGCAGTGAATGCCGCCGCCTTGAGTATACATATGACGCATTTGTACTGGGATGACAGTGAAATGGTAGCTTTCCAATAACTTGATTAGTTTTTCCTGTCTGCATTCAACAAGAACAGTGTCGGGGCTCGTAGAGAGAAAATTGAGGCCAACCCAGGGTGAGGACATGTCATACAAATTAGTTTTGAACCCTAATTCGGTCAACCTCTTGGCTATTGGTTCTCTAACTTCTTTCTGCAGGATAAGCTCTTCGTCAGAGGTTGGCGCGACTTCCCCGTCTGCTCCGAACCAAATTTTATCCCATTTCTTGAAAATTTCAGGGCAATTATTTTGGTCGACCCTTGTGCTGTTTAGGAGAACAAGGCCGGGGCGGAGACATAGTACGGTGGAGTCAATGTGACTCGATCTGTAAATGCTGGAATTAGTGTGAACCCTGTACTCGTCACCGAGCGCTGCTTGCAACCACGATGCCCCTTTTTGGTTTCCAGAAGAGCTTAACAAGTAAAGTAAATCCTTACCCATTCTGAGCGTGTTGGCAGCTTCAAATAGAATTTCTTTTTCGGGCACTTTATGTAGTGTCTCAACTCTGCCCTTTGTGAGCTTTTTGTGAATTTTCTCTTCTTTCGTAAGCTCTCTGTCTTTTTGATCATCAAATAAAGGCACAAGAGTATCGTAGTTCAATAAAGGTTTCGGAGCGGCCAACCATTTTGCCCCATTGCGCAAATAACCATTAAAGATGTCATAATAAGCGGTGGTCTCAAAGTATCTCGAATGCAACATTGATGGGCTTTCAACTAACGTTTCACCAACTACCATGTTGAGGTCTCTGGCATTATAACAGTTGTTGCTGTTTGACTTCCAAAATGGGGTACTAAAAATTTCTGACTGATCAAAATAATTTGGTCTATGTACAATGACCCCTAACTTTTTTAGCACTTCTGACAAACCGTCCAAGTCCTCTTGGACTTCGTTTATAACTTCGATTGGACACGCTTTCGACGCTAAATCTTTTGCTTCTTTTAACACCGCTGACGGGATTGGATCAGGACTTAACCAGGTCAAGGTGCCCACAGATCCATCAGCGCGGCCAACTATGACTTCTTTAAGCGGATCCCACTCATTGTGACTGTTTAATTTTCCAAAAGTTGACATTTGAGGCCTATTGTTAAAAATATGAATAAATGCATGTTGCAAGAAATTGAGCCACTGGTTAAAGCATAGTTAGACTACCCATGTCTACCTAATAAACCTGCTGGTTAATTTTTACAGTTTAAACAAAATTTGGTTAGAAAATTAGCTGGTTTTAAACCTAATTGTTTCTGCAAAAATCTAAGAAAACTGTCCTCCAGCGTGTGAATTAATTTTTGTAAACCATTCAATGTTTATTCGCCACATCCTCAAAGTTTTGACTTGTTTTCAAACCTTATTCTCTTGGTATCTTTGCTCTCAGAGATAACCCCAAACCCGAAGGAAAAAACAAATGATAGAAGATGGCTTTAGAGAATATTTTTTAGCTGTATTTAGCAGACTATCGAGTTTCCTCAAGTCCAGAGATTATAACCATATCGTGTTCAAAAATGTTATCGAATATGTTTTCAGGAAGTGGAAATAATGAAAATTACCGGCTCAAATAATGAAGCTTCTATTATTTTTTATTGTCAAAATATTTGGTTGGGAACTGTCGACGCTCTGCGAGACATGCCTTTCTGGGAGCGTGGTTTTCATGTCTTTTGGCTTTTAGGGCCTTTTATTTTACTTATCGAACGGAGCCCGGCCGATATTTGGTTGTCGGTAATAGCATTAACTTTTGTTTTCAAGTCAATTTTCCAACGTGAAAAGACCTGGTTACGGGCTATTTGGGTAAAAGCGTGTTTTGCTTTTCTTGGTGTTTGCCTATTGTCCTCTCTAATTTCTGATATGCCACTTTATGCGCTCTCAGAGTCAATCGCGTGGTTTCGGTTTCCACTTTTTGCAATGGCCACGGCTTTTTGGCTTGGTCGAGACAAACGTTTGCTCTATGCAATGTTGGTCTCGACTGGTCTGGGCATGATGTTAATGACTGGTATTTTGACGGCTGAATTGTTAATCGAAGGACCAAAGGGTAACCGCCTTTCTTGGCCTTATGATGATTTAGTTCCGGGAAATTACTTGTCTAAAGTTGGGTTGCCGGCTTTTGTTGTAATGGCTGCTTTGGCGATTGGGGCCAAGCCCCGACTTGCTTCTATCATGGGAATTTTGTCCCTGATTACAATCGTCCTCTCGGTTTTAACTGGCGAGCGTATCAATTTTCTTATCAGGGCTTGTGGTGGAATGCTCGCAGCCCTTTTATGGCGGCCTGTTTTGCGGCGTTACTCAATTTTGATATTGGTTGAGGTTCTAGCAGTTTGTCTGGTCTTTTTTTCTTCAGCTTCAATGCAATACCGCTTTGTTAATAGTTTCATAATTGGACTGCCAACAAGTCCTCAAAGTGATTATTACAAAGTTATGGGTGCCGGTTTAAAAGTCTTTAAAACTGCCCCAACACTTGGTATTGGGCCTGCAACGCATCGTGAGCTATGCCCAGTTATCGTTGGTGACGCAGACAATTTTCGGTGTGACAATCACCCACATAATTTTTATGTTCAATTTTTGGCTGAGACAGGGCTTGTAGGATTTATTGTGGGCAACTTTATGATTATTAGCATAATTTGGGCAGCTTTTGCAGGTTGGCGTAGTAATCGAGATAACGTCGTCGCAGCGACTGCAGTGGTTTTACCCCTGGCACTTTTTTTCCCAATACAATCGACTGGTGACTTTTTTGGCCAGTGGAATAACATATTTTTGTGGAGTTCGGTTGCTCTTGCTCTCGCGTCTGTGGAGGCGACAAAAGCAAAAAAAGTCGACTGACATTACTTTTTCAAACTTAATTTCGCTGTGATATTTGAATAGTCGCGCATCGAATTTACGTTTTTATTTAACCGATGCAATAAAGGCATGGGAGACTGCTCGAAAGTTAAAGGAAAGCCCAAGTGGGCTAAAATTTTACTTTATCATGACTCAGCATTCATTTTGCCGTCTACCTTTGTTTGAAAAAAGTCATTATTGTCGCCCGACGTAAAGGAGAGGAACCATTGTTGATGCTTAACTGAATATGAAATGGAAGTTTTGACTTGATGGGTTCAGGGTAGGGACCTGCTTTTTTGTAACGGGCATTTCAAAAAACGTTGGTAGTTTTCGTGGGTCTATAGTTGTGTTTGGATCGTAGCCACTGTAACTGACCAGGGAAATAGCTGAATTTTTTGGGGACATTATTTTTTTTAACTTCTCAGCATAATTTTCGACCACCTCAGATGGCATTTCAACAAAAGAATGGGCATTATGAAAGAGGTCTATCGAGGAAGTAATCGTCTCGATTTGCTGTGGCAAAATACAAAAAATTTCCAACTCTTTGTTATCTGTGAAGCATATTTCTTTTAAGCTTTTACTATCTCGATAGTCGACAACACTACTGCCATAAAAACTTTTGAGATACTGAGTGCCAACGTATAAATTAGGAGCAATATCTAAATATATTATTTTTCGGATTTTAAATAATTCTATAATCAAGTGAACATTGGCTCCAAACCCACCACCTATCTCGAAAAACGTTTTTTTATTTTTGATAATGGATTTTCCGTCTAATGTATCCAGCGTGTCTAATGTGTCCAGTAACTGCAAGTAATGATAGGCAATATCCACACCACCAAAATCACCAAAGCTTAGACACCCTCCCCTTGTGGTATCAAAGTCAATTTTATATTTAAGCAGTAGTTGTTTAACACGATCATGATTTTGTAGAAAAAGGCCAAGATATTTATTCATTTCCTCAAAATATTTTATGGTCTGGCTAATTTGAGAATTAAATAGCCTGTCAATCGGATAAATATGCTTAAGAAATTTTATAAATAATCCCTTGACGCCGTAGTTATGAGCACCACGCGTGTCGACATATGCATTGTCACCATAGGAATTTGCAATGCCATTTGTTTGTCCCCGAAAGTCGCTTAAGCCATGCCGTTTTATTTCATTTGCTGCTGACTTAACTGAATTTGCCCAGTAGGGCCCCGGGCGATAAATGTCTTTTGCGTTTTTTGCGTCCTCTATCATGGTGTCAAGTAGCGCGTTATCACTGGGAATGTGAATTGTCTTGTTCGACGAGGATTTTATCATGCTTTTTCCTGAAATGACTCGCGGATTAACAAAGGAATATATCTCTTTTCAGCGTTAAAATTTTAACTGCAATTTTGTGACTGTGATATGTTTGTGACAAAAGATATCAGATTAATTAATAGTTAAGAAACTGACTGTTCGCAAAAACCCTGTTAAAGTCTTGGATCAGTTCCAGCATCAACGAAACGTAGACCAAGCTTCATCATTGTCAAGATCGACATGTTGTGAATGAATTAATTTTTAATTCTCTTTTTGTAATTTGCATATCGTCATCAGGACAAACTAACGAATGAAATTAGCGAGATACTAAGAATGTTTAAGCAGCTACACATAAATGAAGCTTCAAGAAATGTCGACTTTGAGAATGAAACAATTATCGGTCCGTGGTGTCTGAGTAGTGATTTTGATGTTGATGTCGAAAAATATTTGGATGTTTACATTGATCCTTGGGATTGTCCGACCCGAGTTAGCAGAGAAACACAAAATCTGCACAACCTTTTAGATGAGTGCGTCTTTCACTTCTACGAATTATTTTTTCAAAAGTACAATATTCCAGAGGGAATAGTTTTTTTCCGGCCGCTTTTAATCAATTGGATTGGTCCAATCTTATCGCTGGTGCATGAGCGGAAGATTCAACTAGAGGCTTTTCTGTTGGAAAACACTGAAGAAAAATTTGTCTATGAATGCGTTGAAGTAGCATCAATCCAGTTAGAAACTACGGGTTGTGCAGCAAAGCTTGCACGTAATAAGGATTTTTCAGCCCATGTCATCAGCCTACTTATAAAACGTATACAACCTAAAAACTTGTCTCTCAGTCAAACTAAGAAAGTCGATAAAATTTTTATTGACTCGGATGAAAAAAAACCAAAAGGCGTATTGCAGTATGTTAGATCTCTAGCTCGTCAAGCTTTTTATGGCGCAAGTATATCTCCATATTTTCCGCTAACGCCTTTCAAAAACATTTTGGCCGTGATTTTTTTAACTATCTATTCAAGAGCTCTTGCTCGCTCCACTGATCTCAAGCCTAAGCAAAAATGTGATGCAAAATTTGATAGGCGCAAGGATAGAAAAGAAGACATATCATTTGATGTTGTGATAGAAATTTGTAAGCGTTGTTTGCCAGACTCGTTAAATGAAAATTTTTTTGATTTTTATAACGCTACAAAGATAAAGGCTAGTAAAGAAACAGTCTTGGTATTTGTCCAATACCCGGATGCGTTTTATGAAGATCGTCTGTTCCTAAATGCATACCGTTACGCAAATGGTAAGAAGGTGTTTTATCAGCAGCATGGCTGTGCTTATGATAGCAATCCTATTTTTTGTCACTTTCACCAAATAGAATTCGAGAAAACGGGTTTCATAAGTTGGGGTTGGACACTAAGTGCTTATTGTAAAAAGCTCGGCCAGCCTTTACCGATGCCTCTTGTCAAGCGCTCTGGTAATTCAGACGGCGGGATAATGTATGTTACAAAGGGCTCGCGACCGGAAAAAACACTTTTTGTTGGTGATTTGAGACCTGCAAGCTATTCATCACGAGACCAAAAGCGGCGTAAGAATTTCCTCGGCAATTTGTCCTCGGACACTCGGCTTAGAATTGTGCAGCGACCGCAGCAAACCCAATATGATATTGCGAAAGCGATTGAACTGAGAGACTTAGGATTTATCGGCGCAATTTGTGAAAAAAAGGTTTACAAGTTTCATAAGCTATTGAAGTCGTCCTCGCTTGTTTTTTTAGATCACTATGGAACGACCTTTTATTTTTGCCTTGCTTGGAATATTCCAGTGATTTGCCATTGGACTAAATTTCCACTATTAAATTTTTCTTATGAAGAGACACTGGAAGAATTTTCCAATGTCGGCATTGTTCATTATAGCGCATTTGAGGCTGCAAATTTTTACAACAAACTAACAAGTATTGACGATTGGTGGACCTCTTCTGAGGTCCAGTCAGTTCGACGTAATTTTACTTCAAAATATTTTTTGAATAATAGATTTTGGCTTCGAAAATGGACGGATTTTATAAAGTTACAATATGAAAATTAGTCAGATTTTGAATTGAGAGGAGCCGTCTTCCCTTTATCATCGTGTACGTCGTTATCTATGATCAGAACGTTTGCAGTTAATCTTTTGTAAAAAAACCGTTTTATGTTAACTGTTTTTAGGCAATGTGTTCGTCTAATACGCATGACTTCTTGCATTGGATAACCGCGGCTTTCTTGACAACTGAATAGACATATAAGGGGTTTGACGAGGTGTGTGGCATTGCGGGCTATATTGGTGATCAAGAAATTTCAAAACGAAGTATCCAAGAAACACTTAAGATCATGGATCATAGAGGCCCTGATGCGCAGGGATTTAAGCAAGTTCGAGGTCCTCACCAAAACGGTTTATTATTGCACACTCGGTTGGCTATCGTCGATCTTGACAGACGGTCCTCACAACCGTTCGTTGATCAGGAAAATATTCTTGTTTTCAACGGTGAAATATACAATTTCATTGAAATTCGTCGATCATTAATCGCACTGGGGCATACTTTTAAGACCAGTGGTGACACTGAGGTATTAGCCGTAGCTCTGCGACAATGGGGAAAGGGCGCATTGAACCGTCTGGAAGGAATGTGGGCTTTCATCTGGTATCAAGGTTGTACCAAAACTTTTTTAGTTTCACGAGATCGTTTTGGCGAAAAACCATTATTTATGACTGAAGGTAATAATGGTGTCTATTTTGCGTCTGAAGTGAAAGCACTGATTACTTTTAGTAATGAAACGCCTGAGTTGAACCACAGTCATATGTTTAGATATTTGGTGAATGGTTATAAATCCATTCACAAAACCAACGACAACTTTTTTCAAAATGTATCAGAGGTAGAGCCAGGAAGTTGTATCGAATTTCAATATAATAGACGACCAATATACACTCGATATTGGAATAGACTTATTGCTGAGGACCCAAGTTTGACGCGTGATGATGCCATTTTGCGTGTTCGTGAGGCTTTTCTTGAATCGATGAAGTTGAGGTTAAGGTCAGACGTCCCCTTGGCATTCTGTTTGAGTGGTGGGGTGGACTCAAACAGTATAATTGCGACCGCTCGCAAAGTTTTTGATCAAGAATGTCACGCTTTTACGCTGATGAATAAAGACCAGCGATATGATGAGGGCGAAACAGTCGAAGCCGTAGTCGAAGAATTGGATGTGAGACACACAAAGGTATTTTTTGAACAAGAAGATTTTATCGAAAACTTGAAGACTCTTGTTGATGCGCGAATGGCTCCCATTTCCACTATAACATATTATGTTCACTGGCTGCTAATGAGATCAATTTCGAGAGCTGGTTATAAGGTGGTGTTTAGTGGCACAGGAGCAGATGAGTTGTTTTCTGGCTACTATGACCATCACAATCTCTATCTCGCTGAAATTTATAACACCAAATCATTATACCAAGATGCAAAGAAAAGTTGGGTTAACGGGGTTGGAAAATTTGTCCGAAACCCTTTCTTAAAAGATCCAGATTTATTTATAAAACGCCCTGATTTTAGAGACCATATTTACTTAGACTCTAGTTATTTTGCGTCTTTTTTAAAGAAACCTTGGTGCGAGGAATTTGTTGAGAAAAAGTATGTTAAGTCTTTGTTGCGAAACAGAATGATGAATGAATTGTTCGAAGAGGCAGTTCCTGTGATACTGCACGAGGATGATATCAACGCAATGTATTTTTCTATGGAAAACAGGTCTCCCTTTCTTGATAGAACTCTGTACGAGACTGCTTATTCAATACCAACCAATTTGCTGATTAAAGATGGTTTTGCCAAGTCAATATTAAGAGATGCAATGAGTGGCATAGTTCCACGGGTCGTTTTACAAAATCCCCAAAAGATTGGTTTTAATGCTCCTCTTTTGGATGCATTGAACTTAAATCATAATAAAGAGTTTCTCCTTGATGGAGGAAAAATCTTCGATTTTGTGAAGAAGGAAAAGGTGGAAGAACTTGTCAAGGAAGATAGACTTCCTAATAGTCAGAGCAAGTTTTTATTCAATTTTATAAACATTAAGCTTCTAATGGAGGCGATGTGATTGGCCATGAATTATTCTAATTATTGTTCTATTTGTGTGTTGCCCAGAAGCAGGCCAAATCTTCAATTTGATCATGATGGGTTCAATTGTAATTGCGCCACTAAAGAAAAAAAAAGAGCTATAGATTGGCTTGATCGTGAGAGGTCGTTCAAGTCGCTTGTTACAGACATAAAGCTGCAAAATGCTGAATACGATTGTGTTATTCCCGTTAGTGGAGGCAAAGATAGCACTTGGCAGGTCTTAACCGCCATTAAATACGGGCTGCGGCCATTATGTGTAACCTGGCGAAGTCCAGCTAGGACAGAGTTGGGCCAAAAAAATCTAAACAATCTAATTAGTATTGGAACGGATCACATTGACTTTTCTATAGATCCAAATGTTGAAAAAAAATTTATTCTTGAAACATTTCGAAAAAAGGGCAGCCCAGTGATTCCAATGCATATGGCCATTCACGCTTTACCTGTTAAATTTGCAAAAATAATGCAAATACCCCTAATTTTGTGGGGCGAAAACTCTGCATTCGAATACGGAAGTGATGATAACGTTTTAAAGGGTTTTGAACTTACCCGATCTTGGTTTCTTAAATACGGTGTTACGGATGGAACTTTTGCCGAAGATTGGGTTTCAAGTGAATTACATTACAATGAACTACAGCCGTATATGATACCTAAACCTACTCTTTCATGTGGCCAAAAAGTTCGTGCAGTCTTTCTGGGTCAATTTATAGAATGGGACCCTGTTAAAATATTTAATGAGGTGAAAGTTAGTGGTTTTCAGCAAGATATCACTCCAAAAACCGGATTATATCGATTTGCTGATATCGATGATCGTTTCCTGATTACCATTCATCACTGGATGAAGTGGTATAAATTTGGTTTTACTCGGCTTTGGGATAATCTCTCTCTCGAAATTAGGGCTGGCCGTATGACTCGCAAGGAAGCAAAGCGTGTCATAGAAAATGTGGGTGAGGAAAAGCCGATAAGAGAGATTGAAGATTTTTGCAAATTTTTAGATCTTGAAGTTAAAACCTTTTGGGAAATTGTTGAGGACCACAGAAACCCAGATGTTTGGGAAAAAGTTAATGGGGTATGGAAAATAAAAAATTTTTTAATTGAAAATTGGAACTGGTGTGCGTCATGAAATTTGCTGAATTAAAACCGCCTAGATCGTTTCCCGTCGGAATGAGGAAGGGACAGTTTTTGTATGACTGTGGAAAAATCTATTTAAATGATGATGAACAGATTACTTTTATGTCGGGATCAAAAGAGTATGACGTTGTAAAAAAGAATTGGGGATTTTATGCGACCCCTTCGTTGAATGGCAGGCTTTGCCATTTTGGATTTATGTCATGTATTGCTAAAAATCTCAAAACAGAACGAATTTTCGCACTTTTGGTTGAAGAGGGGAAGACTGCTGAATTTGAGGACTACTTGGAAAAAGAGTCTATGGCCGTGGTCGCATGGTTGCATGAAGGCGATGTGCAGAAAATTATAGATGATTAGGACGATGCCAGCGTTAAATCCAAAATCTTGTTGCTTTTGTGGAGAGAAAAATCTTACCTCTGTTTTGCAATACCACGAACCGCCAAAAGGTGAGCTGATCAACATTGACGATACTCAAGGTTATAACAGAGAGTACTTAATGTGTGTCTCTTGCAAACATTTTTTCTCCAGTCACAGCATGGATTTATCGGGGCTTTATGAAGATAAATATTTAACTTGCCATTATGGGTCGCAGAAAGGAGTTGAGGACAAATTCAATTTAATTTCAAATTTTCCAATGGAACAATCGGATAATAAACAGAGGGTCTCAAGAATTTGTGAATTTGTCTCTGGCCGGGGTCTGACAGTTGGATCTCTGCTCGATATTGGTGCGGGTATCGGTGTTTTTGCAAGTGAAATGCAAAAAAAGGGTTGGAGCGTGATGGGTCTTGAAATGGATGAAATGCTCGTGCACCACCTCAATAATTATGTAGGCATAAAAGCAATGAATGTGAGCTTGTCTGACCTAAAACCTGATGAGGCTGGGCTTTTTGATTTTATCGCGTTAAATAAGGTGCTTGAACATGTTGAGGAGCCAGCTTTGCTTCTTCAACAAGCGAAGAATTTTCTCAGAAGTGATGGATTAGTTTATGCGGAGGTTCCTGATACCCGGGCTTTAGAAATTGGGCCGGATAGAGAAGAGTTTTACATAGAGCATCACCATGTTTTTACTAAGTTATCTCTTAAGGCCATGTTTGTTAATACTGGGATAACGCCTCTTTCCATTCGTGCGATTGCAGAACCAAGTGGAAAATTTACACTTTTTGCATTTGGTGAGGTTTTTAAGAATGCTCGCTGATGTGGTCTGGGGAAGAAAATTGCTGAGTTAGATGTTGCCTTGGACGGCTTTGATTTGAAAACAGAACTATTGTGAAAAACTCTTTTAAAAAATATTACAAATTATTTGATAAAGTGCAGCAGAGGCGACTAATCGGCTTAGTTGTGCTGACGGCATTTATGGCTTTAGTTGAAATGGCTGGGGTTGCTTCAGTACTGCCCTTTCTAGCGGTTCTTAGTGATCCTGGAATTGTAGACAAATCTGATTTTCTGTCCAAATTTCGTGACTGGATTTATGAATATGGCATTGTGGAGGGCCCAATCTTTTTGGCTCTTTTGGGCGCTTTTTCTTTTATTTTCATGCTATTTTCTGCAATTGTAAAGTCGATAACTTACTGGAAACTAAATTCATTCATTGAGATCCAAAGACACACGCTTAGCCAGCGTTTAGTATGTAATTATCTAGCTCAGAATTATTATTTTTTCCTATCAAAAGACAATAGCGAGTTGTCAAAGAAAATTCTCTCTGAAGTTGATCTAGTTGTTCAAAATGTTTTTCGAGCTGTTTTTAATATGATTGCGTACACCTTGGTCGTAACTTTCATTTTGATATTCCTTCTATTTTACAACCCTCTAATAGCGTTAATATCTATAACTGTTATTTCATCTCTGTATGCATTGGTTTTTCTTATTGTAAAAAAATTTCTTGTAAATCTCGGAAATGAAATGACCCGTGCAAACTCGCGTCGCTTTGCCCTTATAAATGAGGCTTTCACTAATATTAAGTTTTTAAAGGTCTCTGGACAGGAGTCGACGTTTTCAGAACTTTTTTCAAAGCAGTCGTATCAGTATGCAAAGGCGCAAGGGATTTTTCATACTATCGTTCAGATTCCGAATTATTTTATTGAGCTTGTTGCGTTGGGATCATTGCTTGTCCTTTGTATATTTCTTTTGCTGGAGTCGAGTGGTCAACCTGGTGACGCTCTGGGAGATATTTTGCCGGTAGTTGGGGTCTATGCCCTTGCAGCGTATCGTATAAAACCAGCAATACATTTTATTTACTCTGGTTTTGCTGGATTACGTTTTGGCATGACTTCATTAGATGCGTTGACGGCAGATTTGCAACAGACCGGGGTAAAGGACACTGTTAATGAACCTGTGACAGAATTTCGACCTGTTTCCAAAAATCTTGAGTTTTGTAACGTCTCCTTTAACTATTTAAATCGTAAGGAGTCCCCACTCGGGCCAATGAATTTTGTGATACCGTCTGGAGCATTTGTTGGAGTGATTGGACAAACAGGCTCTGGAAAATCAACTCTATTGGACCTTGTAATTGGAGTGCTTTCACCGACAAAAGGTCACATAAAATTTGGTAAAGTTGAGATAAATTCGAGCAATTTGAGACAATATCAAAAGAACGTAGCTTATGTACCGCAAGAGGTGTTATTGGGCAATGTAACCATTGCAGCAAATATAGCATTTGGGTTATCAAACTCTGACATTAATATGGAAAAAGTAAAAAGAGTGTCTTGCCTTGCTGAAGTTCATGATTTTGTTCAAAACAAATTTTCCAAACAATACAACACCATAGTTGGTGAGCGTGGCTTCAAACTCTCGGGTGGAGAGCGTCAACGGATCGGTATAGCAAGAGCTCTATACAACGATTCTAGTATTCTTGTTTTTGATGAGGCCACTAGTGCGCTGGACGACAAGACAGAAGCAACCGTGATTTCGAATGTTTTGTCGACCTTCAAAGAGCAGATTGTCATAATGGCGGCACACAGAGAATCCACCCTCAAACAGTGTGATTTAATACTGTTTTTACATCAAGGGCGTGTGACAATTTTTGATAGTTACAAAGAATTCAAAGATAGAAGAATTGTCAGGTAGTGAGTGTTTAAAATGAAATCTAATTTGATTAATTCAATCAGAAAACGCAATGCTACAATATGCGTAATTGGGTGTGGTTACGTGGGTTTGCCTCTAGCTTTAAGATTTGCCGAGAAAGGGTTTTCAGTCTTTGCTCTTGATACTGATGAAACAAAAGTTTCAAATATTCTGGATGGCAAAAGCTATATAGATGGTATTACTGATAGGAGAATAGAGAGGACTGTTGCTGAGGGTTTGGTTGCAACATCCAAATTTTCCGTGATTAAGAATGCGCAGGCAGTGATAATTTGCGTCCCAACACCCCTGTCAAGTTTCCGGGAGCCAGACCTGAGCCACGTTGAGGATGTTTTGCGACTCATGGAGCCATATTTAAACAGTGGTCAATTGATTTCTTTTGAGTCAACAAGCTACCCTGGTACTACTGACGAAATTTTTGGTTCTGCGCTTAAAAGAAAAAATTTTATTATTGGAGAAAACATTTTCTTAGCCTACTCGCCAGAAAGGGAAGATCCCGGAAACTCTCAATATACGACGGCGAATATACCCAAAGTGGTGTCAGGTTACACACCGGCGTGCCTTGAGGTCGGGTTAGCGCTGTATGAATGCGTGGTTAATGAGGTCGTAGCTGTGTCTACCACCAAGGTTGCTGAACTGACCAAGTTATTGGAAAATATTCACCGTTCTGTAAACATTGGTTTAGTGAATGAAATGAAGATTATTGCAGATAAAATGGATATAGACATTTTTGAAGTTATAAATGCTGCCGCAACAAAACCGTTTGGATTTTCAAAATATTTGCCCGGACCTGGTCTCGGTGGGCACTGTATCCCCGTGGATCCATATTACCTTTCATGGAAGGCTAGGGAGTATGGTATCGCCACAAAATTTATTGAGCTTGCGGGTGAAATTAATCGCAATATGCCAGTTTGGGTGATTGGCAAGGTCGTCGATGCGCTAAATTCGCGTCATCAAGCAGTTTCCGGTACTTCAATCCTTGTGCTAGGTGTGGCGTACAAAAAAGATGTCGCAGATGTACGAGAGTCTCCAGGTGTTGAAATAATTAAAAAACTGTTAGCTTTAGGAGCTATCGTGTCGTTTTCGGATCCGGTGTGTGATAAAGATCAACTCCCGCCTGAACTATCTACCGTAAAACAAGTGGAAGTTACCGTTTCAGAGATCAGAAAAAATAGTTTGTTGTTAATAGTTACTGATCACACTTTATTTGATTATGATTTGATCAAAAGAACAGCAAGAATTGTCGTAGATACCAGAGGGATATACCGTGATGAGTTTGATGGACTGGTAAAAGCTTAGGGGCTTGTTCTTGTGAGTGTTTCGAATGGTAAAAAATGCAAAATACTTTGTGTAGTTCAAAGTAGATACTCGTCAAAAAGATTGCCTGGGAAAGCGTTGCAAAAAATTTGTGACCAAACAATTTTAGAACGAGTATTAAATAGACTTCGGTTTTGTCAAAATATAAATAGGCTGGTTGTGGCCACTTCACAGGATGAAAGCGATGACTCAATAAAAACTCATTGCGACGAAATGGGTGTCTGTGTTTATCGTGGTTCTTTGGAAAACGTTGTTGAACGTATTCTGGAATGCGGTAAAAATTTTAATGCTGAGGCAATAGTTAGAATAAGTGGAGACAGTCCATTAATTGATCCCGATCTTGTAGATGAGCTGATCGCGATTTTTATGGAGGGGGATTACGATTTAGTTACAAACGTGCAGATCCGAAGCTTCCCAAAAGGTCAATCAGTCGAAATAATAAAAACGTCAAAATTGGCGCACGTTGCCCAAAAAATAGAAAAGCTTGAGGATCTGGAGCACGTGACTTCTTTTATTTATCAACATCCAAATCTTCTTGATATAAAAAACCGCGAAGCAGAGTCGGATTTTAGTAAGGTCCAGCTATCTGTTGATACGCCAAAAGATCGCGAATTGATCGAGAAAATGATATTGCTTGGTGGTGAAAGACTGAATTGGATGGAGGCTGCAAACCTGTATCATGGTTTAGTTGGCGGAGACAGTTCTGTTGGGTGACAAAATTCTAAAAGCAGGAGTTATTGGTTTAGGAGTGGGCGAACGGCATATTGAAGGATATTTAGCTTCGAAAAATTGCGAAGTTCATAAGTTTTGTGACAAAAATTTAAGCAAACTAAAAGAAGTTCAAAAGAAGTATCCCAACATTAGTGCCACCACTGACCCAAATGATGTTCTGTTTGATCCAACTATTGATGTCGTTTCAATAGCGTCATACGATGAGGACCATTTTGAGCAAGTTTTGAAGGGGATCAGTTCTGACAAACATTTATTTGTAGAAAAACCACTATGCTTGTCGAGAGGCCAGCTAGCAAAAATCCATCAGTCCATTCAAAAAAAGCCCCATCTAAAAATAGGCAGCAATCTAATTCTAAGATGCACGCCGCGCTTTAAAGAGCTTCGTAGAAATATTGAAACCAATCAGTTGGGACGTATTTATTACGTGGAGGGTGATTACGATTATGGACGAATAGAAAAAATTACCAGTGGGTGGCGTTCAAAAGCAAATGGCTACTCCATAGTTCTTGGTGGTGCCATTCATCTCATTGACCTTATTTTGTGGCTTCATAGAACTCCTGTGAGTGAGGTGACTGCCGTGGGTTCTCGAATATGCACTGAGGGAACTGATTTTGCCGGATATGATATGATGGTTGCGAACTTGTTATTTGTTGATGGTTCGATTGGACGCATATCGGCAAATTTTGGATCAGTCACAAAACACCATCATCGACTTTCTGTTTATGGCACTGAGGGGACTTTTTCTCAAGGTCATCAAGGGGCCATGTATCAATTTGGAAGGGATAAAAGTCCAAAAGAGAAAATATTAGATCAAGGCTATCCTGCAGTTGGTAAAGATGAACTTTTGAAAAATTTTGTTTTGGAATTGCAGGGCTTATGCGACGAACAAATTAGTAATGGTGAGATATTTGAGACGATGAATGTTGCTCTTGCAATTGAAGAAGCTTTACAGTGTGGAAAGGCTGTAAAGGTAGCAACCAAAGCTATGGGGGCTTGACATGAAAATTCCCTTTGGAAGACCCATAATTGGTGAAGAAGAAAAACATGGTCTAATGGAAGTCTTGGATAGTGGTCTTTTAGTTCATGGTCCTAAAGCCCTAGAGTTTGAGAAGAAATTTGCAAAGGTTTCTGATGCGGATCATTGTTTGAGCGTCTCGTCATGCACTGCCGGAATGCATCTTCTATATTTCACGATCGGTTTGGGCCCCGGAGATGAAGTGATTGTCCCAGCTCAAACTCATGTAGCAACTGCCCATGCAGTTGAGTTGACTGGTGCGAAGGCAGTTTTTGTTGATGTCGACCCAAACAGCGGTAACATTGATCCAAATATAGTGGAAACGGCTATCACGGCTAAAACAAAAGCCATCGCGGTTGTGCATTACCTTGGTGTCATGGCTGAGATGGATTGCTTAAAAGAAATAGCAAAAAAATTCGATTTGTTTTTACTTGAAGATTGTGCACTTGCGCATGGGGCGAGCCTAAATGGCGTTCATGCTGGTTTGCATGGTGACGCTGGGGTTTTTTCTTTTTATCCAGTTAAACATTTAACAACAGGTGAAGGGGGAGCGATTTTTTTAAGAGATAAAACCTTGGCCGAACAACTCAGAATTAGAAAGGCCTTTGGGGTAGACCGAAACCACAGTGAACGATCAACACCAGGTCTTTATGACAGCTTGTGTTTAGGGTTTAATTACAGGATGAGTGAATTACATGCTGCGATTGGTGTTGCGCAACTGGATAAATTAAATGACTTTTTGTATTGCAGGAGGAAAAACTTCAGACACCTAGAAGACGGTATAAAAAATTTACCCAATATGAAAGTCGTTGCTCAACCGGAAGACAGCAATCGTAAAAGTTCTTTTTATTGCATGAATATTCTGATCAATCATCCCGGCGCCAAAATTAGGAATAGTTTCATTGATGCTCTAAACCTTGCAGGCATTGGCACGAGTATTTACTATCCAAATCCGGTTCCAAGAACTACATATTACAGAAATAAATATGGTTATGACCCCTCAAAATTTCCAAACGCTGAAGCATTCAGTGACAAGACAATCGCTCTACCAATTGGCCCTCACCTCCAAGAAAAAGACGTTGATTACATGATAGATAAAATCAAAAAAATATGGAAAAAAATAAATGTTTAATCATAGTGGCTTAGGCAATAAAAAGATTCTAATTGCTGGCGGTGCTGGTTTCATCGGGCACAACCTCTCGCTCCACCTGCGAGATCTTGGCTGCGAAGTTCATGTAATAGATGGCTTGCAGGTCAACAATTTGGGTTATTATTCAAGCATTGAATTTGAAAATCAAAACAGCGAGCGTTATATCGAATTCGTTAATGAGCGGTTACGTTTAATGAGAGCCAAAAAGGTAAAGCTGCACATCATAGACGCTAGAGACTACCACCTTGTCAGTAAGGTCATATCCGATATTGAGCCAGATGTGGTTGTACATGCAGCTGCTGTGTCGCATGCAAACCGTTCGAACAAAGACCCTTTTTCTACGTTTGACCACAGCATGCGAACCCTAGAGAATGTTCTGGATTGCAGCAGATTGTATAAATCTCATTTAATTTTTTTCTCATCATCCATGGTATATGGTGACTTTGACAATGATGTAGTGGGAGAGGATCGCGAATGTAATCCAAAGGGAATATATGGCGCACTAAAATTAGGTGCTGAAAAGTTGGTTATCGCCTATGGCCAGGTATTTGACTTGCCATATACTAT